>ERZ825324.596-NODE-596-length-50149-cov-5.042740_pt1 | contig 50149 bp, 41 predicted proteins | sample MGYA00519859_ERZ825324 | MGnify/ENA primary metagenome ERZ825324 (study PRJEB31778, sample SAMEA3449198) | human gut metagenome | biome: human gut; feature: human-associated habitat; material: faeces | place: United Kingdom | collected 2010/2012 ...
TCTTCATCTCATCCTGGCAGTGGTTCATACCACCCTTAGCGATACCGTGAAGTTCGCAAGGAGCGTAACCAATGATAAGTGATGGTCCGTTGTAAGCCTCAGCTTCCTTGATTACCTTAAGAGCCTGAGCCATGTTAGCACCAAGAGCAATCTGTGCTACATATACATAGCCATAGCTCATAGCGATTTCAGCAAGTGACTTCTTGCCGATTTCCTTACCAGCTGCAGCGAACTGGCAAACCTCACCGATGTTAGAAGCCTTAGAAGCCTGTCCACCTGTGTTAGAATACATTTCTGTATCGAATACCATAACGTTAACGTTCTCACCAGAAGCAAGTACGTGGTCTAATCCGCCGTAACCGATATCGTAAGCCCATCCATCACCACCGAAGATCCATACAGACTTCTTAGCAAGGTAATCCTTCTTAGCTAATACCTGTGGAGCTGTTGGACAACCATCTGCAGCTGCCTTCTCTAACTCTGCAACAAGAGCTTCTGTAGCTGGTGTGTTAGCCTTAGTATCATCCTTAGTCTCGATGTACTTAGCTGCTGCTGCCTTAAACTCAGCAGATGCCTTATCAGATGCAGCCATCTCTTCGATCATCTCAATAGCCTGCTCTCTGATGTACTTCTGACCAATATACATACCTAAACCATGCTCAGCATTATCCTCGAATAATGAGTTACACCAAGCTGGACCCTTCTTAGAATCCTTGTTTACTGTATATGGTGAAGTAGCAGCTGGGTTACCCCAGATAGAAGAACAACCTGTAGCATTAGAAATGTACATCTGCTCACCGAATAACTGTGTAATTAATCTAGCATATGATGTCTCTGCGCATCCTGCACATGAACCTGAGAATTCAAGTAATGGCTGGTTGTACTGAGAACCGATTGGAGTTTCAACAAGTGCTGGCTTGATTTCCTTCTTACCAACGTTAGCAACGAGGTAATCAAATACAGGCTGCTCAGCTGACTGAGATTCCTGTGGAACCATCTTAATAGCTTCTCCTGCCTTAGGACATACAGTAACACACTCGCCACATCCCATACAATCTAAAGGAGATACAGACATTGTATACTTCATAGTTGTATCTACAGCATGCTTAGAATCTGCAAGCTTGATGTTTGCTGGAGCTGCTGTAACTTCATCAGCTGAAAGAATAAATGGTCTGATTGTTGCATGTGAACAAACAAATGCACAGCTGTTACACTGAACGCAGGCTGCTGGATCCCACTCAGGAACCATAACGGCTGTTCCTCTCTTCTCGTATGCAGAAGCACCTGTTTCGAACTGACCATCAGCGCAATCCTTGAATGCTGAAACTGGAAGGCTGTCACCATCCATCTTAGATATTGGCTCAAGAAGGTCGTTAACTAACTTAACAACTTCTGGACGTCCTGTCTTAGCTTCCTTAGGAGCATCAGCTTCTGGATTAGCCCAAGAATCTGGAACTTCTACCTTATGTATAGCATCTACACCGGCATCAATAGCTTTGTAGTTCATCTCTACTACAGCATCACCCTTCTTAGAGTAAGACTTCTTAGCAGCTTCCTTCATGAACTTAATAGCATCATCGATAGGCATTACATCAGCTAACTTAAAGAAAGCAGACTGTAAGATTGTGTTAGTTCTCTTACCCATACCGATTTCGATAGCCTTATCAATGGCATTGATTGTGTAAAGCTGAATCTTGTTATCATAAATGTACTTCTTAGCTTCAGCGTTAAGATGATGTCCTAATTCTTCATCTGTCCACTGGCAGTTGATCATGAATACTCCGCCTGGCTTAACATCCTGTACCATCTTCATACCCTGTGTAACATATGCTGGGTTATGACATGCTACGAAGTCAGCCTGATTGATGTAATATGGACTCTTAATTGGGTTATCACCAAATCTTAAGTGAGAAATTGTGATACCACCTGTCTTCTTAGAATCATACTGGAAGTATGCCTGGATGTACTTGTCTGTGTGGTCACCGATAATCTTAGTAGAGTTCTTGTTGGCACCTACTGTACCATCTCCACCGAGACCCCAGAACTTACATTCCTTAGTACCAGCAGCTGAAGTAATTGGAGCTGGCTTAACTTCTGGAAGTGAAAGGTTAGTAACATCATCAACGATACCGATTGTGAATCTGCTCTTAGGAGCATCCTTCTCTAATTCCTTATATACAGCGAAGATAGATGAAGGTGGTGTATCCTTAGAACCAAGACCATATCTGCCACCAACTAATGTGATGTCGTTAAGTCCTGCTTCACGAAGTGTTGTAGCAACATCAAGGAAAAGAGGCTCACCAAGAGAACCTGGCTCCTTTGTTCTGTCAAGTACAGCAATCTTCTTAGCTGTCTTAGGAATAACCTTTAAGATAGCTTCTGATGACCATGGTCTGTAAAGTCTTACCTTAACAAGACCAACCTTTTCACCCTTAGCTGTAAGGTAATCAATAACTTCTTCTACTACGTCGTTAACAGAACCCATAGCGATGATTACTCGCTCTGCATCTGGTGCACCATAGTAGTTAAATAATCCATAATTAGTACCGAGCTTCTCGTTAACCTTGTTCATGTACTTCTCAACTACTGCTGGAAGAGCATCATAAACTGAGTTACATGCCTCTCTGTGCTGGAAGAAGATATCACCATTCTCATGTGAACCACGAGCTGATGGATGATTAGGATTAAGAGCGTGTGCTCTGAATTCTTCAACTGCATCCATTGGGCACATATCCTTAAGATCTTCGTAATCCCACTCTTCAATCTTCTGAATCTCGTGTGATGTACGGAAACCATCAAAGAAGTTAAGGAAAGGTGTCTTTCCTTCAAGTGCTGCACAGTGAGCTACTGGAGAAAGATCCATAACCTCCTGTGGGTTAGTTTCACAAAGCATTGCGAAACCTGTCTGACGACATGCGTATACATCTGAATGATCACCAAAGATGTTCAATGCATGTGATGATACTGTACGGGCAGATACGTCGAATACGCAAGGGAGCTGCTCACCAGCTATCTTATACATATTAGGAATCATAAGTAAAAGGCCCTGTGAAGCTGTAAATGTTGTTGTTAATGCACCTACACCTAAAGAACCATGAACTGTACCTGCAGCACCAGCCTCTGATTCCATCTCAACTACCTTAACAGTACTGCCGAAAATGTTCTTTCTTCCGGCTGCTGACCACTGGTCAACATAATCTGCCATCGGGCTTGATGGTGTGATTGGATAGATACCAGCAACTTCTGTATATGCATAAGCTACATGTGCAGCGGCTGTATTACCATCCATAGAATGTTTCTGTCTTGCCATTATAAATATTTCCTCCTTAAGAAAATTTAGGCGGCATAAATGTACCCGATATAAATAATCAGATATACATTATACGTCCCTACATATTACTTAATATTTTATTATCTTTATCTCCAAAAGTAAAGGCATAAATGTGAGATTTCATGCTTATTTCATTATTAAAATCAATACAATGCCATTAAAAACTGGACTTCTCCAATGACCAAGCATCGGAAAAGTCCAATTACACGATTTACATATTCTTATTATTACTACATTTTATTACTAAATCATTATATTAATCGTCTTCACCCTGAAGTGCATCATAACCTGATTCTCCGGTTCTTACCTTTACTACATTCTCAACATCATATACAAAAATCTTACCATCACCGATATGACCTGTATAGAGAGCCTTTCTTGTAGCATTGATAACATCCATTACAGGAACTGAAGATATTACCATCTCAACCTGTGTCTTAGGAAGAAGCTGGATATCCATTGGAACACCTCTGTAATATTCAGGAGCACCCTTCTGTGTACCACATCCAAGAACCTGTGTAACTGTCATACCTGTAACTCCGATATCGTTCATGGCCTTCTTGAATCTCTCGAATCTCTCCTGCTTCATAAGAATCTCAACCTTGGTAATCTTCTTGCCATCACCTGCATCAGATGTCTTAACAAGAGCAGGTACAGAAGTTTCCATTGATTCTGAACCGATTACATCAACATCACCGTCAACAAAGTCCATACCACCAAATTCGAATCCTGCATAAGCACTTGAAAGACCATGCTCCATAATATCAAGACCTCTGATTTCTTCTTCCTTAGAAGCTCTGAGCCCGATTGTAGCCTTAATTACTGTGAACACAATCACCATGCATACAGCTGCCCATGCTGCAACTGATACAAATCCTAATAACTGAAGTCCAAGCTGTGTGAATCCACCGCCATAGAAAAGACCTTCTCCCTTAATTGAACCACCTTCTAAAGCAATTGCATATCCTGGAGCTGAGCTTGTTGCAAAAAGGCCAACTGCAATTGTACCCCAGATACCATTCATCATATGTACTGCTACAGCACCTACAGGATCATCAACATGAAGCTTGTAGTCAAGAAGCCATACGCCGAATACTACTAAAAGACCAGAAACAATACCTATCATTGTTGCACCAAATGCATCTGTTACATCACAAGGAGCTGTTATACCAACAAGACCTGCAAGTGAAGCATTTAAACACATTGAAACATCAGGCTTACCATATCTTATCCATGTGAATATCATACATGTTACTGTAGCTATTGCAGGAGCAACTGTTGTTGTAAGGAAAATAGAGCCTAAGTCTTCAATTGTTGTTGCTGCTGCACCGTTAAATCCATACCAGCCAAACCACAGAATAAATACACCAAGTGCGCCAAGTGGAATGTTGTGTCCTGGAAAAGCATTTACCTTTATAACCTTACCATTAGCATCCTTTTCAAACTTACCAATACGAGGTCCAAGAATCTTAGCACCAATAAGAGCTGCAATACCACCAACCATGTGAATACAACAAGAACCTGCAAAATCATGGAAGCCTAACTGTGCAAGCCAGCCGCCGCCCCAGATCCAGTGAGCTTCTATTGGATAGATAAGTGCTGAGATAACTGCTGAGTATACACAATATGATAAGAACTTTGTTCTCTCAGCCATGGCACCTGAAACAATAGTAGCTGTTGTAGCACAGAATACTAAGTTAAATACGAAACTAGAAAAATCAAAATCTTTGTAAGCTGTGAAGATATCAAAACCAGGCTTTCCAATAAAACCAAGTAAATCCTCACCTAATAAGAAACTGAATCCAATAAGAACGAACATTACTGTGCCAATACAGAAGTCCATCAGATTCTTCATAATAATGTTACCTGAATTCTTTGCTCTTGTGAATCCTGTTTCTACCATTGCAAAACCTGCCTGCATCCAGAAAACAAGAGCTGCACCTATAAGGAACCACACACCGAATAATTCGGCATCTACCGCTGATAAAATCTCTTGCATAACCATTTCCTCCCTAATCAGAAATTCATTTTAATTTAATTGCCGGTAACAGAGTTGATCAGGTTCTGTACCTGATTAAACAGAATGCAAAAAAGGCGTGCAGGCAGTTTTCCCAAACTGCTTACACGCCTTTGTGTACATCACTGTTCAATTTATGTTGTTCATTATACTCGCCATTTTCAATAATTATTGAAAAAATCGGACATTTTTATTGACTTTTTAATTTTTTCTTAATAATATTTTAATAAATAAACTTTTAGAGGAGACAATTTATGAAACATATGATACAGCCATTTGGAATTGACATGCATAAAAATGTTCTTACAGACACAAAAGCAGTTAAGCATATGCATTTTTACGAAGCAGATAAAACTAATACCATCCTTAACATCTCATTTATTCCATCATCCACTACAGAATGGATAATATGTTACAACGATAATAATGACATATCTGAATTCATATGTATCGGATGTCAGAACATATTTACAACACTTTCTCTTAAAGAATTTGACCATTATTTCGGGATAAGATTCGACAACACTGGCTGCTACTTTAATAAAGGCTGTGATATTAAGACTTATCCCGTCAACATTACAGACAATATATTCCGTTATGAGCCAGCCCCTCAATCGTATGAGATGCAGCTAATAAAGGATTTTCACAATTCTTCATCCTTTAAAGACAGAATTACGCTTTTTAAAGCATTTGTTACAGACTGCAAGACATTCTATCCTGTTTCTGAAAGCATTAAGGAACTCAATAACCTTATATATTCCGGTGCCGGTACTGTTGCAGAATTATCTGCAGAATCAGAATATTCTGTAAGACATATATCAAGACTTTACAATAAATTTTATGGCATAGGAGCTAAGGATTTTATCAAAATGTACAGATTCCAGAATGTTCTGGCTGAGATAATTGCCAATCCCGACCGCGATAACAGCTTCTTTATCGAGGGTACCGGTTATTCAGACCAGGCTCATTTCCAGAGGGAATTCAAAGCATTTACAGGAACCACTCCTAAACAGTACATAAAGCTTATTAAGAATTTTTAATATCCATAAAAGAGGTGACAGTCCCCGTTCAGTCGGACTGCCACCTCTTTTTATTAATCACCATCAGTTAATATGAAATCACTCATAACTGTATTGCATATATCAATGCCATATTCTGATAGCTTCAACATATCCGCCTGTCTTGTTAAAAGTCCCTTATTAATATTGCTCTCTATCTCTTTTTCATAGACTTTTTCAATCGGCATTCCGAATCTGTTCTGAAAATCATTCATGTCAATCCCTGCCATCTTTCTTAGTCCAAGAAACATGAATTCTTCCATTGCATCTTCTTTAGTCAGTATTTCAATATTTTCATGAAGTTTTCCTATATCACCATTAAGCTCTATATACTTGTTAACATCTCTTATATCAGAATACCGGACATTTCCAATTAAACCCGCTGCCGAACATCCATATCCATAATACTCTCCTCTGTTCCAGTACAGCAGATTATGCCTGCATTCGTAACCCGGTCTGCTGTAATTAGAGATTTCGTATCTCTCATACCCTGCACTGTAAAGTCTTTCCTTAGTAATATGATACATGCGCCTGTCCTCATCCTCATCAGGAATGGAAGGAAACTTATCAATATTATCAGCAAGATATGTACCATCTTCAAGAATAAGACTATATACCGATATATGCTCTGGCTGTAATGCCGTCACCATGTCAAATGTATTATTAAGTGACTTTTCAGTCTGCCCCGGAATAGCAGACATAAGGTCAACATTAATATTATTAAAGCCTGCAACCCTTGCCAGTCTGAAGCTTTCCATAAACTGTTCAAATGTGTGTATCCGCCCAAGCATTTTTAATTCATTATTATCAGCAGACTGTAAGCCAAAGCTTAACCTGTTAACGCCTGCCTTCCTGTATTCTGAAAGCCTGCTTTCATTAACTGTTCCCGGATTACATTCCATTGTTATCTCGGCATCATCCGAGATATTAAAGCATTCCCTGACAGCAGACAATATGTCAGCTATACAGCCATCAGGCAGTACAGACGGAGTACCTCCGCCAAAGAATATAGATGTTATCTTATCTTTTACCTGCCCATCTGCTGTATTTCTGATTTCATTAATAAGTGCCTTAGTGTAAGCATATTTTACAGCATCACCAGCCGGAGCAGACAGAAAGTCACAATATATACATTTGTGTACACAAAAAGGGATATGTATATATATCCCTTTTTCATATGTTTTATTCATCATCTAACTTTAATACGCTCATAAACGCCTTCTGTGGTATCTCTACATTACCAATCTGGCGCATACGCTTCTTTCCTTCCTTCTGCTTCTCAAGGAGTTTCTTCTTTCTTGAGATATCACCACCGTAACATTTTGCAAGTACATCTTTTCTGAGTGCCTTGACAGTTTCTCTTGCAATTACCTTGCTTCCGATAGCTGCCTGAATAGGAATCTCAAACTGCTGTCTTGGAATCTCTTCCTTGAGCTTCTCACACATTTTACGGCCTCTCTCCTCAGCATTGCCGGCAAATACAATGAATGAAAGTGCATCGACTTCTTCTTTGTTGATAAGAATATCAAGCTTGACAAGCTTAGAGCGCTCATAGCCCTTCATCTCATAATCAAATGATGCATAACCTCTTGAACGTGATTTAAGTGCATCAAAGAAATCATATATAATCTCATTAAGAGGAAGGTCATATTTAAGCAGTGCTCTTGTCTGCTCAATATATTCCATTCCATTATATATGCCTCGTCTTTCCTGACAAAGCTTCATAATAGGTCCGACGAATTCTGTTGTAACCATAATCTCAGCACTTACCATAGGCTCTTCCATATAATCAATCTCAGAAGGGTCCGGCATATTAGACGGATTAGTAAGGTCAATTACATCTCCGTTCGTCTTGTGAACCTTATATATAACGCCCGGTGCGGTTGTTACAAGGTCAAGATTATATTCTCTCTCAAGTCTCTCCTGTATAATCTCTAAATGAAGAAGTCCTAAGAATCCACATCTGAAGCCAAATCCAAGTGCAATAGATGTCTCTGGTTCAAACTGCAGGGCTGCGTCATTAAGCTGCAGCTTTTCAAGTGCATCTCGTAAATCCTGATACTTGGCACCATCTGCCGGATATAATCCGCAGTAAACCATAGGATTAACCTTCTTGTAACCAGGAAGCGGCTGCTCACATGGTCTGTCATTATCAGTAACTGTATCACCAACTCTTGTATCTCTTACATTCTTGATACTTGCTGTAATATAGCCAACCATTCCTGCTGTAAGCTCATCGCATGGGATAAAACGGCCTGCACCGAAATATCCAACCTCAACGACCTCTTCTACAGCTCCAGTTGCCATCATTCTTATCTTAGTACCCTTCTTGACAGTACCCTCTTTGATTCTTACAAATATGATAACACCCTTATATGCATCATATAACGAATCAAATATAAGCGCTGAAAGTGGTGCGGAAGCATCTCCTGATGGTGCCGGAATCTTAGTTACAATCTGTTCAAGAACCTCTTCAATATTAATTCCGTTCTTGGCTGATATAAGCGGTGCATCCTGTGCCTCGATTCCTATAACATCCTCAATTTCTTCAATAACTCTTTCAGGTTCTGCACTTGGAAGGTCTATCTTATTAATTACCGGAAATACATCAAGGTCATGGTCCAATGCAAGATATACATTAGCCAGTGTCTGTGCCTCAATTCCCTGTGCGGCATCTACTACAAGTATTGCACCATCACAGGCTGCAAGTGCTCTTGACACCTCATAATTAAAGTCGACATGTCCTGGAGTATCGATAAGATTAAATATATATTCCTGTCCATCTGATGCCTTATATACAGTTCTTACTGTCTGTGCTTTAATTGTAATTCCTCTTTCTCTCTCAAGATCCATGTTATCAAGAATCTGTTCCTGCATCTCTCTTGATGTAAGAAGTCCGGTTTTTTCAATAATTCTGTCAGCCAGTGTTGACTTACCATGATCAATATGTGCAATAATACAAAAATTTCTTATGTTCTTCTGATTAATTCCTGCCATTAGTATAACCCCGCTTGTTTTAAATATTCTAATATGCCATCCGCTATGGCCTGTGCTGTATTGTCTTTTCCTGTTGTTACTTTCTTTAAGTCAGACGCATTAGTTATGAAGCCCATATTAATTATACAGCTTGTGCATTTGCAATGGGCATTAATATAATAATTATCCTTTGCAGCTGCAACTGTACCTGTCTTAACACCACGGTTCTTAATTCCGGTGCTGCTTTCCATATTCTTTAATATTATTCTGGAAAGTTCCACTGCCTCTGTAGGTTTTGATGTATGAATATAACTCTCTGCTCCCGAAACAGAAGCATCTGAATTATACGAATTCATTCTGAGCGACACACATACATATGCATTTGATGAATTACTTGCCTTCACACGGTCTTCATCTGTTACATCTGTATCTGTTGTTCTGGTCATGACAACATTAACGCCTTCAGCCTCCAGTTTTGACTTAACTGCAAGTGTCATATCAAGATTAATGTCTTTTTCTTTCTTTCCTGATGCCCCAAGTCCGGAATCCAAGCCTCCTCTTGACGCATCCAGACAGACTACCGCTTTGGAAGACGCACCCTTAGATTCTATATTCTTATTATCATTAAGATATCCGCTTGTTCTTGACTGTGTCTCTGTTTCCTTACCAGTGCCTGTTGTAGTCCTGAAGAAATCATTATACACCATTAAAGCAATTGCCAGCAAACATATAAGCGTAGCCAGTCCAAATAATTTATCTATTCTAAATGTCTTTTGACGTTTCATTATAGTACTCCATTAATATTTCTTGTACTATTGTCCATAAGGAAGGGGCAAATGTCAACAACTTTTAACCATTTCTTTTCTTAACTGACGCATTATTTTCTTTTCAAGCCTTGAAATATATGATTGTGAAATGCCTAACATGTCAGCCACTTCTTTTTGTGTCTTCTCCTCTCCATTCTCTGAGCTTAAACCAAATCTTAAATCAACTATTATTCTTTCACGCTCCGGAAGCTGATTTATAGCTCTTTTAAGCATTTTACACTCAACCTCTGTCTCAATATCCTTATATATAATATCCTCGTCAGTTCCAATAATGTCTGACAGCAGCAGTTCATTGCCATCCCAGTCAACATTAAGAGGTTCATCTATTGAGACTTCCGCCTTAATCTTACTGTTTCTTCTAAGATACATAAGAATCTCATTTTCTATGCATCTTGAGGCATATGTCGCGAGTTTGATATTCTTGTCTTTATCATACGAATTAATTGCCTTGATAAGTCCAATTGTTCCAATTGATATTAAATCCTCTACTCCAACCCCGGTATTGTCGAATTTCTTCGCAATATATACTACCAGTCTTAAATTATGTTCTATCAGAGTGTGTTTTGCTTCAGCATCAGAAGCTGTCCCAAGTGCTTCTATTGCGTTCTGTTCCTCACTTGCCCCAAGTGGTGCCGGCAATATATCTGTCCCACCTATATAATGTACGTCACCCTGCTTTAATAAACAAAAATTCTTTATAGAAGGCATTACCTTAAACTGAAAATGATCCGCCATCGCAACCTTTACTACCATATTTCTATCCATCCTTTTATTTTCTTCAAACTTCCGATTCTTCTACATAATCATGTCCTTCCCCAAAAGGGCATGATAATCCCCATTCTTATTAATCTGCCTAAGAGACATGCCTATAGCCGCACGTTCTCTTGTAACCATATTTTCTCCCTTGTATATATGTATATAATCTGCTGTTATGATTTCCATCATCCCACCCGAATTCCCCACACTGTTATATGGAATCAGATGATATCCAAGCTTTTGTAAGTTATCTATGTCACTGAGAATATCGCTGAAATACGTCCTTTCAACCACTGTAACAGGTCTTTTCCCTACATAATCAACAAGGCTGTTGCCTGTATCAATTATTGCGTCCATCTCAAATTCCCGTCCAGATACGCCAATCACAATGTGTCTTTTCAAACCATCCGTTATCCTGATAGTTTTAAGTGTCTTAAGCACAATGACAACAACTATAACCGTCACAGTAAGAAAGATTACCAGTTCACTGTCAGACAGAATTACATTTTCAATAAAATACCCTGCAAATGTGTACTTTAACCAATGCATTATCCCACCTGCAAAGAGTGCAGTAAGAATCATTCCCGCACCTGCTTTCAACAGATTCCTCATATAAAGCTTTAATTGTTTTGATGTTTTCTGCTTAAAGTTCTTATTTCCCGAAAGCATTATAATTGCCATGATTAATGTTACCGGACCATATGTAATGAACTTTTCAAGCAGTGCAAATCTTAGTGGAATACACACGCATATGACAGCCCATGCAGCTCCTAAAGTGGCAGAAATAATCATTCTGGATATTCTGGCAGAAAATTTAAAAATCCAGTCTGTTATAAGCAGCACACACAGGTTTGCCACGAAGTTTATTCCAAACAGAACATCTGCATATATAACCGTCTCTGTTATCGCCTCCTTATTTTAATATCTGTTTCCTTGTTACAAGTGGAATTATATACGACATGATATGCAAAATTTGTCAAAATGAGAGAACTGGCACAAAAAAACACCGCCAGAAACTGGCGGTGTTAAATGCGCTTGTATTAGATTCTTCTGAATTATTACTTCTTGTTCTTCTGTAAGAATGTTGGAATTGTAATTCCTCTGTCCTTAACCTGTGGTGTAACAGGTGATGGCTGCTTAAGTCCTGGAAGCGGAGCATCATTTGATACAGAAGATGTTCTAGCTGGCTGTGAATATGTATACTGTGGCTTTACATTAACAGTTGGTCTTGTTGCCTGTGCCATACCTGCAAATCCTGCCATAGCCTTATTAACGTTACCATCTTCAAGACCTGTTGCAATAACAGTGATTGTAGCCTGATCTGTAACGCTCTCATCATACATAGCACCAAAGATTATGTTAGCATTATCTCCTGCAAGTTCCTGAACGTAGCTTGCAGCCTCATTAGCTTCAATAAGACTGATATCACCTGAGATATTGATGATAACATGAGACGCACCCTCAATAGTTGTCTCAAGAAGTGGGCTTGTAACAGCCTGCTTAACAGCCTCAATTGCCTTGTCATCGCCTGTAGCTGTACCGATACCGATATGTGCAATACCCTTGTCCACCATAACAGTCTTAACATCAGCAAAATCAAGGTTAATAAGACCTGGAACATTGATAAGGTCTGTAATTCCCTGAACAGCCTGCTGTAATACTTCATCAGCCTTCTTTAATGCCTCTGGCATAGTTGTTCTTCTGTCTACTATCTCTAAAAGCTTGTCATTAGGAATAACGATAAGTGTATCTACGTTCTCCTTAAGCTTCTCAATACCTGATTCAGCATTGGCCATTCTTGTTCTTGCCTCAAACTTGAAAGGCTTAGTAACAACACCAACTGTAAGAATTCCCATATCTTTGGAAATCTTAGCTACAACTGGAGCTGCACCTGTACCGGTTCCGCCACCCATACCACAGGTAACGAATACCATATCAGCACCTTTAATTGCCTGTGTAAGTTCTTCAACATTCTCCTCTGCTGCCTTCTCACCAATCTCAGGCTGTGCGCCCGCTCCAAGTCCCTTAGTGAGCTTTTCGCCAATCTGGATAGCTGTTGGAGCCTTACATAAAGTAAGTGCCTGACTATCAGTATTAATACCGATAAATTCAACTCCTCCAATATTCTCATCTATCATTCTGTTAACAGCATTATTACCTGCTCCACCTACACCAACAACTATAATCTTTGCTGATGACTCCTGGTCATTAGTCATTATCTCTAACAAGGTTGTTGCCTCCTTTAATATCTAAAATTGCACTATATATTATATTATAATCTTTTCCTTAAAATATCAACCGTTTTTTCACTTTTCACGTTTAAAAATTATAGAACTTTCATCACCATTATATTCATCCAGATATAACGTTCCTTTAAGCGTTCCAAATCTTGCTGACAACTGTTTCAATTCAAAAAGCCTGTCCGTAAAATCCTTGCTGTTTCCAAGGCTTACCTTAACGTCGCCCATATAAAGCGTAATATTGTATGAGGAATCAAAATACACCTTATCCACATTAATATCATACTTATCAAAGCTCTGTGTAAGATCAAGTATTGTATTGTATATTTCTGAATTACCTACATCAAGTTTATTGTTAATCACTATTGAATCAAACTTCAGTCCATCAATCTCAGGCACATTCTCGTATACATCCGTTGAACTTTCTACAACTATTCCATCTTTATCAAAATACATGTTACATCCCATGTATTTTACATAACCAACTATAGCCTTTTCGTATATTGTAACATACAACTTATCAGGCCAGTCAGTCTCTACATCATATTTCTGGATAAAAGGTATCTTGTTATCCTTTTTCCCAAACATTTTATAATACAGAACATTGACATATCTGCTACCGAATATATACTTCTTAAGTTCGTCATCAGAGTAGTGTACAGAGCCAACAAATTCTATTGTTTCAGCCTCAAAAACCTTATATGTAACACCAGCTGCTGTTCCAGCCAGGGCAAAAAATATAATAATGATAATTAATGCTTTCTTTCTTTTCTTCTTACCCATTATCTTTCCAACTTAATCTGACTACTTATGTTAAACACCACACCCATCTCTGCGAACAAGAACACCGCCGACGTACCTCCATAACTGATGAACGGAAGTGACACACCTGTATTAGGTATTGTGTTAGTTACTACTGCAATATTAAGTATTACCTGTATTGCAATATGTGCAAATACACCAGCTGCAAGCATTGAACCATAAAGATCAGGTGCATTCTGCGCTATATGATTAATTCTCCATAACATAACCACAAAAAGTGCAATAAGACAGAAAGCTCCAAACAGTCCTAGTTCCTCACATATAACTGAAAATATCATATCATTCTGTGATTCAGGTATGTAGCCAAGCTTCTGGAGACTCTTTCCAAGTCCTTTTCCAAATAATCCGCCTGAACCTATAGCATACAAAGCCTGAACAGTCTGATATCCCTTATCATCAATGTACTTTTCCGGATTAAGCCATACAAGTATTCTGTTAAGTCTGAATTTACCTGTCATATTGCCTGACGCAGCCATTCTTTTGATCCATGAATAGAATCCGGCAAATGCCGCTGCAGCAAGTCCTGTCAGTATAATATATATCTTATATCCAGGATAAGCTACAAATGTCATGACAACCGATATCAATGCGACAATGAGTGCACTACTTAAGTTAGATGACAAAAGATACACCAGCCCTGCCGGTAAAATTCCTGCAATAATACATATTACAATAACTGTCCTGAATTTCTTGATATTCTGTCCAGCCCTTATAATAAGCCACGCCGTCATCGCAATGGTTCCAATCTTAACAAGCTCTGCAGGCTGGAACTGTCCTCCTGGAATCCTGATCCATCTTGTTGCACCATTTCTTGTAATACCAAGAGGTGTCTTTAAAAGGAACATGCAGGCCAGACCCACGAAATATATTACAAGTCCGAACTTTTTAAAATAATGATAATCAAAGAATTTCGTTTCAAATGCCATAACAATCAGGCCAAGTATTGTAAATATAAGCTGTTTCCTGAAATAAAACTCAGGATCACCTTCTTCAATCTGAGCCGTATATGAGCTCGTACTGTAAATCATGGTAAGACCAAATCCAACTATGAATACCAGTACAAACAGAAGCGTATAATCAAAGTAAAATCCGTATTGTTTTTCTTTTTTTCTTGTTCTTCTATTCTTATTATTTCTATTATTCCCCGGCATATAGCACCGCCTTTTTACAGATTATTAACAAGATCCTTGAATATTCTTCCTCTCTGTTCGTAGTTATCGAACATTCCCCAGCTTGCACATGCAGGAGATAAAAGAACTGCATCTCCACTTACCGCATTTTTAGCACATATGTCTACTACCTGTTCCATTGAATCAGCATATTCAATATTCTCAAAGCCATATTTCTTACATGTGTCAGCAATCTTGGCACTTGTCTGTCCTATAAGTACAAGAAGCTTAACCTTATCCTTAAACGCCTTTACATAAAGGTCGAATTCTGAACCTTTATCATAACCTCCGCCGATGAGAATTGTAGGCTTAACCATAGCCTCAATAGCCTTAACTGCTGCCTCTGGATTAGTTCCCTTGGAATCATTATAGTAATCAACGCCATTCTTAGTTGCAACATATTCAATTCTGTGTTCAACAGCCTTAAATTTCTTAACCTGTTCTATTATAATATCATCAGGAATTCCGGCAGCCTTAGTCATTGCAATTGCTGCACATACATTCTCATAGTTATGCTTTCCTAAAAGATTCATATCATGAACATTCAACATGTCATAATCATTAGTTCCATCTGTATACTTAATCATCTCACCATCTACATATGCTCCGACTGATGGCTTTCTTTCACTTGAAAACCACACAACATCAGCCTTACACTCAGGTGCAAAGTCTGTAAGATACTTATCCTCAAGATTAAGCACACATGTATCTGCCTTAGTCTGGTTCTCACTTATTCTTTCCTTGGTCCATGCATAGCATTCCATTGTATGGTGTCTGTTAAGATGGTCAGGTGTAATATTAAGAATTGCAGATACAATCGGATGGAATTCATGTACTGTCTCTAACTGGAAGCTGCTTATCTCAGCAACTGTATATGAATCCTCACTTGTCTTTAACACTTCACCTGTATATGAATTACCTATATTACCAACGACAAATGTTTTCTCATTATATGCAGCAATTATCTGTCCAACAAGCGCTGTAGTTGTTGTCTTTCCGTTAGTTCCTGTAATTGCAATAACCTTACCCTTATCATAATTATATGCAAGCTCAATCTCGCCCCATACAGGGATACCTGCATTCTTAAATGTGAGCACTATCGGACTGTCAATAGGAACACCCGGACTTATTACAAGCAGATCAATCTTCGAAAGAAGTGCCTCATCAAATGCCCCGATGATAATCTCTGCCTTGTTATCTCCTAACTTCTCCTGCACCTTCTGTCTGTCAAGCTTTTCATTGCCATCATACAGTATGCAGTCAGCACCAACTTTATTCAAAAGGTCTACGGCTCCAATACCACTTATACCTGTTCCCACAACCATTACCGTCTTATTCTTTAAATCCATCGTCGTTTACTTCCTTTCATACAAAATGTATACTAAAATATATTACTATCAATCATCGTTTTTTTCAAGTTGAACTGCCCTTTCAATGCCAATATACGGCAATATATTTTCATATAGTGTCTTAACAACAGGAGCTGCAATTGTTCCTCCATAATATACGCCTTTCGGTTCATCAATTAAGCACATGGCTATAACCTGTGGATTATCAGCTGGAGCAAAGCCTATGAATGATGAAATATACTTTCCTGAACCTCTTGGCAGCTTCTGTGATGTTGCTGTTTTTCCACCTATTGAATAGCCATCAATATACGCTTTCGTTCCTCCGCCTTCTGACACTACTCCCTCAAGAATCTTTTTCATCGTTTCACTCGTTTGAGATGATATTGCCTCATCCTGTGTTGAATATGCAAATTCATTTACCACTGAACCGTCAGATGAACTTGTATACAGTCCAAAATGTGGTGTAACAAGTCTTCCTCCATTTACAATCGCCGAAACAGCTCTTAACATCTGAACAGGTGTTATCTGGAAAGACTGTCCGAATGACATTGTGGCAAGCTCAACCGCACCTACATTTTCCTGCTTATGAATAATCGTTCCTGCCTCTCCTGACAGATCTATACCTGTCTTTGTAAGAAGTCCAAGCTTACCCATGTACAGATACATATTATCAGTACCGACTCTTCTGCCCCATTCAACAAATGCCGGATTGCACGAATTATACACTGTATGTGTAAAATCCTGTGTTCCATGCCCTGTTGTTTTGTGGCATCTTATTCTTCTGTCAGAAACAACCGTTGCACCTGAACATGTGAAAGAATCATTTAAACCCACCACGCCCGTCTCAAGTGCCGCTGTTGCTGTAACAGTCTTAAATATTGAACCCGGCTCGTATGTATCATTAATGCAGAAATTCCGCCACATATTATTAAGAAGATCCATCTTATCCTTCTGTGCATCTTCTTCGTCCGGTTCATAATTAAGCTCATACGGAGAATTAAGGTTATATTCAGGAACATTTGCCATAGCAAGTATCTCGCCATTATCCGGACGCATTACAATTATGCTTACCTGTTTTGCCTCTTTCTTGACCATTGTCTCCCACGCAAGCTGGGTTGCATATTTCTGTATATTAACATCAAGTGTTGTATACAGATCCTGTCCGTCAACCGGGAGAACACGATCTTCACAGCTGCCCTTTATCTCTATTCCACCCGCATCAGACAACGTGAGAATCTGTCCGTTAGTGCCTGCCAGATATGTGTCATACTTGGCTTCAAGCCCCAGTATTCCCTGATTATCAGCACCTGTAAAGCCAAGCACCTTGGATGCCAGTTCATCATACGGATATACTCTCTTATAGTCTTCATCAACCTTGACACCAGCAAGATTATATTTTCTTATTTCATCCCCTATTTCTTTTGCCACATTTGTCTTAATATATTCCATGGAAGATACCTTCTTAACCTTCTTTGTAACTTCTTCCACATCTATATCAAGCTCACCAGCAAGAACTTTTATCACCTTCTCTTCATCTTCTATCTGGCTGTGTATTACAGAAACTGTACATACAACTTCATTGGCTGCAAGCACTATCCCGTTCCTGTCAAGTATTCTTCCCCGCTTAGCTTTTATCTTTCTCTCACGCTGGTGAAGTTCATCTGCCTTCTGCATATAATACTCAGACTTTGCTGTCATAATAATTCCCAGTCTGACACACTCAAAAATACTGACAAGTAATACTGATACTATCATAAATACCAGTTTTTTTCTGTGGCCAGTATTAAGCCACCCAAATCCCATACCATCTTTCATTAATAAATAACCCCGCTTTAGTCTTCTACATTTTATGAGAAGCAAAGCAGGGTTATTCTACTTATTATTACTTAATTGTTCGTATTGCCTAATGTATTACTCTCTGCTGATGTAACTGGAACATCTGAAACACCTGATTCCTCTGGTGCATTTCCCGGATCAACATATGGCTCATCCGTATCCTTATACACATTCATATAAGGCATCAGCTCCGCCAAAATATCTTTTGCAAGGATAAGTGCATCTGATGTACTCCCTGATGTACCAGTCGTTCCATCAGGTTCATCAAGAACAATATATATTGCAAACTTAGGATCATCTGCCGGAGCATGCCCTATAAATGAGATAACCCACTTAAGGTCAGCTCTTGGTATCTTCTGTGCAGTACCTGTCTTTCCCGCAATTGAATACCCCTCTATATAAGCCTTATGTGCAGTTCCTAACTCGACTGTATTTTCAAGATATTTTCTGAGATATTTTGATGTTGAAGCTGTTACCGTCTGTCTTACAAGAACCGGCGAATTTTCTTTAACAACTTCTCCATTAGCCGATTCTATTCTCTTAACAATATGTGGCTGATAATACTTACCATCATTAATAAGTGAACTATATGCTGAAATCATCTGAATCATGTTAACATTGATATTCTGTCCAAATGAATTGGTTGCTGCATCTATCGTAGTTATCTTATTCTCATCATACATAATACCTGTTGCTTCACCTGGAAGGTCTACACCAGTTTTTGCACCAAATCCAAACATTTTCTGATACTGTGCAAACCTTACATTACCAAGTTTTATCGCAATATTAATCATGTATGGATTACATGAATTTTCCAGTGCCTGCGACAATGTAAGCACACCGTGGCTTCCTATTGAAGAGTATGAATGACATTTAATCATGTCAGGTCCGACATACTCATATCCCTTACATTCATATGTATCCCCATCATGTACAACGCCTTCTTCAAGACCCGCTGCAATAGTGAATGGCTTATAAGTTGAACCCGGCTCATATGACTGTGATACACAGTAATTAGTCCAGAGCTGATATAATGAGTTAGTTATATCTGTATCAGACATTGAAGCTAACTGCTCCGCAGAATATACATTTTCAAGATTTCTCGGATTATTAAGATCAAACTGTGGATAACTTGCCATTCCAAGAATCTCGCCATTCTTAGGATTCATAACAACAATCGCTGTATTCTTAGATGGTTTTTCCTGATTATACGCAACCATATATTTCTCTATTATGGACTGCACATTATAATCAATTGTTGTAATAATATTATTACCATTAACTGCTGCCTTAGTTGTCTCTACTGCGTTAAGATCTTCATCAACATAGCTGTATGTAACTCCGTCTGTTCCTGAAAGTTCATCATCATACTGGCTTTCAAGGCCAAGCTCACCACCATTGACATTGGATGAAAATCCTATAACATCACACGCAAGTGTACTGAACGGATATTTTCTCACATAGCTCTCTTCAAACCATACACCATATATATTGCTGTTCTTCTGTGCTTTAAGCTCATTGAATTCAGCTATCTCATCTGATGTCAGTTCCTTAAGAAGTTTCTGATACTGGCTTGTAGGATTATCATTAATTACTTTCTTAATATTATCTCTGTCAAGATTAAAGCATTTAACCAAAGCATCAATAGTATTGTTAATGTACTTTCCATCCTCTGATGTAACACTCTTAACATCAAGTATGAGATTATACACTTTCTCACTATATGCAAGGATAGTTCCATCACTTGATGTAATGTTGCCTCTCATATACGGAATAGTTGTTGAAGTATATGTCTGATGGTTAAGTACCGCCTGTGAATACTCCTCTCCATGTGTATAATTAATCATAAATATCCTGACTCCGAGAGCCAGAAGCATTACGAAAACTATTATAAATGATACATTTATTCTTCTGTGTGTTCTCTTAAGCATAGCTCGCTTACGGCGCATTTTTTTCTTTCTTATTGCTTCGCTGGTATTGTCCATAAATTTATCAATCCTTTATATCACACTGCCACACATTATAGTTATTTGGAAATATCCTTATACTGCTTTACATATTCACTCTCTTTAGAGTCATAGCCAACAACCTGGCTTCTGCTTGGATATACCATACCAAGTTCGTTGACTGCTGTATCGTATATTGCATCATAATCTATGCCTGCATTAATCTCAGACTCATGGCTGTTATTCTCAGCCTTTAATGAGTTAAGCTGGTTCTGTAATTCTACAACTGTCTGACTATTAGTCTTAATTGCTGACTGCACATTAAGATACTGGTAGCAGATTGCAAATACAGCTGCTGCACAGGATACAAGAACCGTTGTATAGATAAGATTAACTCTGTTATTCCTTCTTATCTCTCTTCTTCTTAATCTTCTCTCCTGCTCTCTTTCCTCATCACGTCTCTTTGGTTCATATGTACGAACCTCAGGCACTGCCTGTAATTTTCTTACAGCACTTCCATACTGGTATTCGGCTGCCTTGTTTGTTTTATTAGTTCTGTTCGTTCTATTGTTTACTACTCTGCTTCTATTCTCCAAAACTTTCCCCTCCAATATGTTCTAGATTCTTTCAAACACTCTCAGTTTAGAGCTTTTTGACCGCTGGTTCTCATTAAGTTCCTCATCACTTGGGACTATAGGTTTTCTTGTTATAACCTTCCCCTTTGATTTTTTACCACATACACATACCGGGAAGTCCGGTGGACATGTACATGGGTTCTCGTTATTCTTAAATCTTGCCTTAACTATCCTGTCCTCTAGTGAATGGAATGTTATGATACATAAACGTCCCTGTGGATTAAGCCTGTCTATCATCATATCAATTGAATTCTCTAAGACATCTAATTCCCTGTTAAGTTCAATTCTTATAGCCTGGTATGTTCTCTTGGATGGATGACCTCCTGTCGCCCTCACCTTTGCCGGAATAGAAGCCTTTATAATCTCATTTAGTTCAAATGTTGTTTCTATCGGCTTTTCTTTTCTTGCCGCAACTATGTGTTTAGCAATATTCTTGGCAAATCTGTCCTCTCCATAATCCCTTATGATTCTGAAAAGCTCCATCTCACTATATGTATTAACAAGATCCTTTGCTGTCATCTCCTGTCTCTGATCCATTCTCATATCAAGAGCAGTATCTACATTATAAGTAAATCCTCTGCTTGCTGTATCTAACTGATACGATGAAACTCCTATATCAAGAAGTATTCCATCTACTTTATCAATCCCAAGTTCATCAAGGACCTTGTCCATATTGCAATAATTATTTCTTACTATTGTTACCCGTTCTTCAAATTCTTTAAGTCTTTCTGTCGCTGCCACAATTGCGTCCGCGTCCTGATCTATACCTATAAGTCTGCCACCACCTGTAAGTCTTTTCGCTATCTGATATGAATGTCCTGCACCGCCAAGTGTTCCATCAACATAGATTCCATCAGGTTTAATATTCAGATTGTCAATTGTTTCTTCCAAAAGAACTGATTTGTGTTTAAATTCCATAATAAACCTCATGTCCGCATATTATATAGAAAATCCAAGGCTCTCCATATTTGCTGCTACTTCATCCATATCATCATCATAGGTACTGATACTCTGCAGCCAGCGGTCTTTGCTCCAGATTTCAATTCTGCTTGCAACGCCCACTAAAACTACATCTTTTTCCAAACCTGCAAACTCGCGTAATACTGATGGAAGAAGTATTCTGCCCTGCTTATCCACTTCTACGCTTGCTGCCCCTGCAAGAAAGAATCTTGTAAACTGTCTTGCATTCTTATTGGTAAGTGGTAATGTCTGTAACTTTTCTTCAAATTTCTGCCATTCATCATTCGGATAGACAAACAGGCAGTTATCAAGACCTTTGGTAACCACAAATTCATCTCCCAGAACCTCACGGAACTTAGCTGGTACGATTAGTCTGCCTTTAGCATCTATTGTATGGTTGTATTCGCCCATCAACATAACTATCGCACCCCACTTTCTACCATTAAGCTCCACTTTCCACCACTTTAACGTCAATTTTATACTTAAAGTGTTTAAAAAACAAGTCCTTTTTTTAGTTTATTTAATGTCAGAAGGCAGTTAATAACTGTCTTTTTCTCCATTTCGTATTTTGTTTGCTTATATAGTGTTTTATTATCATTTCCAGCACAATATATGGATATATTCTTATGCTTTTATATAAATTATTTTAATAGATAAATTATATGTTGTTTTTAAAGGGAATTTTTTGTATAATATGATTCTGTACTGGATTCTTTTTTACATTTTAAGAACTCTGGAACGAATAATCATAAGAATAATAAATGAGGAGATTCTATTATGAAGCTTGGTATCGTGGGACTGCCTAATGTCGGCAAAAGTACCCTTTTTAATTCACTTACTAAGGCAGGAGCAGAGTCAGCTAACTATCCTTTCTGTACAATTGACCCTAATGTCGGTGTTGTTGCAGTTCCGGATGACAGACTTGACAAGCTTGCCGCTTTATATAATTCAGCGAAGATAACACCTGCTGTTATTGAATTCGTAGATATTGCAGGTCTTGTTAAAGGCGCATCTAAGGGTGAAGGTCTTGGAAACCAGTTCCTTGCCAACATCCGTGAGGTTGATGCTATCGTTCATGTTGTAAGATGTTTTGAGGATTCTAATATCGTTCATGTTGATGGTTCTATTGATCCTATAAGAGATATTGAAACCATTAACCTTGAGCTTATATTCTCTGATATTGAAGTATTAGACAGACGTCTGTCAAAGCAGAAGCGTGCTTCTTACAACAATAAAGATATTGCTAAAGAATGTGACCTTCTTGAAAGACTTAAGGCTTTCCTTGAAGAAGGTAATTTAGCTAAGAACTTTGAATGTCAGGACGAAGATGAAGAAGCATTTTTAAAGGAATACAACCTTCTTACAGCTAAACCTGTAATCTTTGCAGCTAATGTATCAGAAGATGACCTTGCCAATGATGGTGCTGACAATGAATATGTTGAAAAAGTAAGAGAATATTCTAAGAAGGATAACTGTGAAGTATTCGTTATCTGTGCACAGATTGAACAGGAAATCTCAGAATTAGATGATGATGAGAAGAAGATGTTTCTTGAAGACCTTGGCATAAGTTCATCAGGTCTTGATAAGCTTATTGCAGCAAGCTACCGTATTCTTGGTCTTATCAGTTACTTAACAGCAGGCGAGACAGAAACCAGAGCATGGACAATCACTAAGGGAACTAAAGCTCCGCAGGCTGCCGGAAAGATTCACAGTGATTTCGAAAGAGGCTTCATTAAAGCAGAAGTTGTTTACTATCAGGATTTACTTGACTGTGGTTCATATAATGGAGCCAAAGAGAAAGGTCTTGTAAGAATGGAAGGTAAAGAATATGTCGTTAAAGATGGCGATGTAATCCTTTTCAGATTCAATGTATAATATTAATGGGCGTGTGGTTTTACCACGCGCCCATTATTTCTTTAAATTTCTTAACATTATCAGCTACATCTCCTGAAAAGATTGCTGAACCTGCTACTATTACATTAGCACCTGCCTCAAGAATTGATGCAAGATTTCCGGCATTCACTCCACCATCAATCTCAATATCTGTATCAAGTCCTTTAGCATCTAATAAAGTTCTTATTTCTTTTACTTTATCAAGTGATTCCGGTATGAACTTCTGTCCCCCAAATCCAGGATTAACGCTCATTACAAGAACCATATCTACCTTATCAAGATAAGGCTCAATTGCTGATACCGGTGTCGGTGGATTAAGTGTTATGGCTGCTTTTACACCACATTCCTTAATCTTTTCTAATGTAGCGACAACATCCTTACACGCTTCAACATGTACTGTAATTATATCAGCTCCTGCCTTAACAAAGTCTTCTATATATCTTATAGGCTCTTCAATCATAAGATGTACATCAAAAACCTTGTCAGTTGCACTTCTCGCTGACTTAATAACCGGCATTCCGAATGAAATACTCTTTACAAAAAGTCCATCCATAACATCTACATGAACATATTCAGCTCCTGCCTTATCAATTGTTTCAAGCTCTTCTCCTAATTTCTTGAAATCTGCCGATAATATTGATGGTGACAAAATTTTCTTTAAACCACTCATAATTAACAACCTTTCTGTTTTCGAGTACATTTAGTACTTCTTCTTGTTCTTTATTTCTTCAAATATATCTGTATATGACTTATATCTGTCATAATTGATAATTCCATCTTCAACTGCCTGTTTTACCGCACATCCCGGTTCGCTTACATGCATGCATCCATTAAATCTGCACTGTCCTTCAAATGGTACAAACTCTTCAAAGTAAAATCTTAAATCTTCTTTCTCAACATCCGGAAGATTAAGTGATGTAAATCCCGGAGTATCACATATATATGTTTCCTTACATACATTGTATATCTCGGAATGTCTTGTAGTATGCCTTCCTCGGCCTATCCTGCTTACTTCTCCTGTCTGGCTGACTTCTCCCTGCTCTTCCATGTCCGGTATAAGCAGATTGGTAAGTGTCGACTTTCCAACTCCTGATGGACCTGCAAGCACTGTAGTCTTTCCTTTCAGCACTTCCATTACCCTGTCAATGCCAATATTATTCTTTGCACTTATGAATATGCACTCACAGCCACAGCCTTCGTATTTCTTCTTTAATTCATTCTTATATTCATCATCCGCCAGTTCTTCCTTGTTGAAGCATACAACGGTCGGAACATCCTGATAATTCATCATAAGAATGAATTTATCAAGCAGATTAAAATTAGGTTCTGGCGTCTTTACTGCAAATATAACCATTGCCTGGTCAATATTGGCAGAAGCCGGTCTTATAAGTTCGTTCTTTCTTGGAAGGATGTCCACCACATTTCCTTTGAAATTATCCTTATCAATAACTTCTATCTCCACATTATCACCAACCAGTGGTTTAATATGGCGGTTTCTGAATATTCCTTTTGCCTTACATTCATAAATACCGCTGGCTTCTACATGTATATAGTAGAAACCAGCGATACCCTTAATTATCTTTCCCTGCATATAAATAATTATACCTGATTAATTCTGTGCTGCATCTGAAGATGGCTGTGATGTTGCTTCTGAAGGTTTAGTCGGTGCCTCTGTAGCCTTTGTTGTAGGTTCCGGCTTATGGCTTACAGTAATTGTAACTGTTGTTCCCTCTGGAACAGAAGTTCCTTCTGAATATTTACATGCTATAACCTTACCATACTCACCCTTTGAATCATCATATATAGTATAAACAGAAAGTCCATTATTTTGAAGCCACTGACTTGCGTCTGACTCTGTCATTCCAACAAGGTTAGCCATTGTAACATTCTGAATCTGCTTTCCACGGCTTACAGTAATTGTAACTGTTGTTCCCTTTGCAACACTTCCTGATGGAGAAGCCTTAATTACTTTGCCCTCTGCAACTGTGCTGCTGTAATCATAATCTACTGTAACCTTAAATCCTGCTGCTTCGAGCTTTTCTCTGGCATCATCTTCTGTTTCTCCTGTAACTGATGGAACTGTTGTATTAACAACATCTTCTCCACCACTTATAGTAAGTATAATCTGTGTATTCTTTGCAACCTTGGCACCAGCCTTAGTTCCCTGTGATATAACTGTATCCTTGGCAACTGTCTTAGAGCTCTGTATAACCTGCTTATAACCAAGTCCTACCTCATTAAGAGCCTTAACAGCATCATCCTTAGTCATGCCCTCAACCTTAGGAACTGTTACTGTATTCTTACCTGCTTCTGTTGATATTGTTTCTTCAATGCTTGATGTTGTCTCTGTATTATCATTCTTAGAAGATCTTGTACTTCCAACAAGCTTGACAATAACAAATATTGTGACAATAAGAATAATAACAGCAATTCCGATACCGATTATTTTCATTATAAGATCAAGCTTATCATTACTCTCATCATCAATATCTATATCATCATCTTCTTCAGATTCTTCTATATTATTCTCTGTTTCTTCTTTATTATCATCATCTTCAATGAACATATCGTCATCATCTGATAATATGTCATCTTCCTCTTCTGCCCTGACTTCTTTGGCATTAAGTGCATCCGCTGTAACTGATGCTGCTGTACCAGAAGCTGCATACATTGGAGCCATTACAACAAAATCTTCATCAGGCATAACAAGTGACTTCTTAAGATCTGTTATAAGCTCTGCTGCTGACTGATATCTTCTGTCAGGCTTCTTCTGCGTACACTTAAGGACTATTTTATCAATGCTGACCGGAATATCTGCTGCCACTGTAGAAGGAGCAGGTATCTCATCCTGAATATGCTGTACAGCAACTGCAACTGTAGAATCCCCGTCAAAAGGAACAGTTCCTGTTAACATCTCGAATATTGTAATACCAAGTGAGTATATATCACTTCTCTCATCTGAATATCCACCTCTTGCCTGTTCTGGCGAAATATAATGAACAGAGCCCATTGTAGAAGATGAATTGATTGTGCTTGATGAAGCAACCTTGGCAATTCCGAAGTCTGTAACCTTAACCTTGCCTTCCTTAGATATAATAATGTTCTGAGGCTTGATATCCCTGTGAACAATATGATGCTTATGTGCTGCATCTAGACCATTAGCAACCTGAATTGCTATGCTTACTGCTTCTTTGAACGGAAGTTTGCCTCGCTTCTCAATGTACTTCTTAAGAGTTATTCCTTCTATAAGTTCCATTACAATATAGTATATTCCGTTCTCATCGCCGACATCATATACATTAACTACATTAGGATGTGTAAATCCTGCTACAGACTGTGCCTCTGCCCTGAACTTAGATACAAATGTCTTGTCTTCACTAAACTCAGACTTCATAACCTTAATAGCAACATATCTGTTTAGTTTATGGCACTTCGCTTTGTAAACATCTGACATTCCGCCTGTGCCAATCTGCTCGATTATCTCGTATCTGTCAGCTAAAAACATTCCTTTTCTTAACATAACCTATCCCTTTCACTTACAGTTCTACAATTATAACTGAAATATTATCCTTGCCGCCATTCTCGTTTGCTCTGTCAATAAGCAGTCTCGCCGCATCTTCTATATTAGCATTGTTCCTTACTATGCTTAATATTTCTGCATCTTCTAGCATATTGGTAAGACCATCGGAACACATAAGAATCTTGCTGTTTTCTTTGAGATCTATTGAAAACATCTCTGGTTCGACTTGTTCCTCTCCTCCGATTGCCCTTGTTATGACATTCTTTCTGGCATGTGTTCTTGCCTCGCTTTTACTTAACTGTCCTGCAAGAACCATCTCTTCAACAAGTGAATGATCTCTTGTTATCTGAGTTATATCATTGTCATCTATTACATATAATCTGCTGTCTCCTACATTAGCAACCCTTAACACATTATCATATATGGTCGCAATAACAAGCGTTGTTCCCATACCGTAATAATCCTCTGATTCAGATGCCTTCTGTAAAAGCAGACTATTAACCATCTTAACCGAATCATTAATAACGGATATTGCATCTTTTTCCTGTGATTGTTCTATAAGCGTTTTAATAGTTTCAACTGTAAATCGTGAAGCTGTATCACCAGCTTTATGACCACCCATTCCATCTGCTACAATAAACAGATTAGGCAGGCATCCAACCCTGTCAACAGATGTATATATATAATCCTGATTAACGGCACGCGTCTTGCCTATATCAGTAATCGCCGTTGCTTTCATCAACATCCTCCATATACTTATTCCTTAACTGTCCACAGGCACCATCAATATCTCTGCCCATTTCCCTTCTAATTGTAACATTTATTCCGTTCTTTTCAAGTTTATTTTTAAATGCGTACACTTCATCCTTACCTGTCTGCTTATAATCACGCTCCTTGATAGGATTAACAGGTATAAGATTAATGTGGCAGTTCATGCCCTTAACAAGTTCAATCAACTGCTTTGCACATTCCATTGAATCATTGACACCTTTAACAAGACTGTATTCAAATGAGATTCTTCTGCCTGTACATCCTATGTAATACCTGCATACATCCATTATCTCTTCTATTGAATATTTGTTAGCTATAGGCATCATTGTTTTTCTTAGTTCATCATTAGGCGCATGAAGTGAAATTGCAAGAGTAATCTGCAGCTTAAGGTCAGCAAGTTCCTTTAACTTAGGTACTATTCCACATGATGATACAGTAATATTTCTCTGGCTTATATTAAGTCCTCTCTCATCATTGAGAAGTTCTATGAACTTAATAAGATTATCATAGTTATCCATTGGCTCTCCTGAACCCATAACTACAACATTGCTTACTCGCTCACCTGAAATCTTCTGTATTCTGTATATCTGGTCAAGCATTTCAGATGGCTTTAAATCCCTGACTTTGCCGTTAAGTGTAGATGCACAGAAACGGCATCCCATACGGCATCCGACCTGTGAGGATATACATACTGAATTACCATGATGATATTTCATGAGTACACTTTCAACATAATTACCATCCGTTAATCTGAACAGATATTTTTCTGTTCCATCAAGCTTGGAACGCTGTACCCTGACAGGCTCTAAGCATACATATTCTGATGTTTCCTTTAACTTCTGCCTTAATGCATTGGAAAGGTTGGTGCATTCATCAAAGCTGTCTGCCAGCTTTTCATGCATCCACTGATATAGCTGCGAAGCCCTGAACTTCTTCTCACCAAGTCCAGCCATATATGTTACAAGTTCGTCATAATTAAGTGACTTAATATCTGTCATGTCTATTCTCTCCTAAGTTTTGCAACAAAGAATCCATCTGTTCCGCCATTCTTTCCCGGCAGAATCTGTCTGTATTCTATCTTCTTAAAGCCATATTCTTTACATAACCAGTCAGCATTGGCTTCATTCTCTTCTGAATTAATTGTACATGTACTGTACATCATTATACCACCCTGCTTAACATATGCCTGTACTACAGAAAGTATGCTCTGCTGCAGCTCTTTTAATGAAATCAGCTTGTCCTCTGTTATATTATATCTGATATCAGGCTTTCTTCCCATAACACCGAGTCCTGAGCATGGAAGGTCTGCTATAACAACATCTGCCTTCTCTCTCATAGATTCATCCATTACGAGTGCATCTTTTACCTGGACTTCTATATTATTAAGTCCGAGCCTTAATACATTTTCTTCAATAAGCCCTGCCTTATAGTCTGATACATCCCTTGAATATACTTTACCATCAGCGCCAACGCTTATTGCAGCATTAATGCTCTTTCCTCCCGGTGCTGCACACACATCAATTACTGTATCCCCTGCCTTAAATCCAGTCATATATCCTGCTGTCATGGAGCTTATATCCTGTATCTGGTACAGACCGTCCCTGAAACTGTTAAGTCCGGCTATGTAATCATAGTCCTTAATCTCTAAAGCATATGGTATACCTTCAACATCTGCCACAGATACGTTTTCCTGTGAAAGAATCTTCTTTATCTCTTCAACCGGTGCCTTTGCTGTGTTACATCTTACATAAGTCTTTTTTTCCTGCTTAAAGCCTGCAAGAATTTCCTCGGTCTTATCAATACCTAGCTGACTATGCCACATTTTAACTATCCATAATGGCATTGAGTATTTTACAGAAAGGTACTGTTCAATATCCTTATTCCTGTCAGGATATGTAATATTTTCTTTATTTCTTGTAATGTTTCTTAAGACTCCGTTCACAAAGCCTTTAAGCCCTGTGAATCCACGTTTTGCAGCCAGCTTTACAGCCTCATTGCACACTGCTGAATCCGGAATATTATCCATATATATTATCTGGTATACAGACATTTCACATATATTTCTTATTAGTGGTTTCATCTTTCTTACAGGAGTCTTTGAAAACTGGTCTATTATATAGTCAAGTTCAATTCTGTTCTCAATCGTTCCTAGTGATAATCTGCTTATAAATGCTCTCTTATTCTTATCAAGATACTGGTACTTTGTCAGTGCATTATTAATGAGAAGGTGTGAAAATTCACCCTTCTCATTGATTTCCATAAGTATATCCAGTACAACTGCCCTTAAATTCACCGAATCAGTCACGGCGTCTTCCTCCAAATAAATAAATCAGTCTTAAAAGCTGTAAAATTGCTGTGGCTGCTGCCGCAACATATGTCATGGCTGCTGCTGAAAGCACTTTTCTTGCCTGTCTGTTCTCATCTCCATATAGGAATCCTTCTGATTCAAGAAGCTGTAATGCTCTTGCCGAAGCATTAAACTCAACCGGTAATGTTACAAGCTGGAAAAGTACTGCCAGACTGAACATAAGAATACCAATATCTATAAGTATATTAGTTGAGCCAAATATAAGTCCAAGCACAATAAGTATCCATGATACCTGCGAACCGACGCTGGCTAACGGAAACAACGCTGTCCTGAAGCTTAATGGACCATATCCGTAAGCATGCTGTATGGCATGTCCTGTTTCATGGGCAGCAACTCCGATAGCCGCAACAGATGTTGAATTATACACAGAATCTGACAGGTTAAGTGTCTTATTTCTTGGGTTATAATTATCTGTCAGGCTTCCTGATACTCTCTGAATAGATACATCATATATTCCCTGGCTTCTTAAAAGCTGCTCTGCGACCATTGCGCCTGTCATTCCTTTTGAAGATGACACCCTGGAATACTTGTTAAATGTGCTTTTTACCTTTACCTGTGCTATCAGTGCAATAACGCATGATATTATTATCAGAATGTACATTGGATCATAGTAATATCCATATCCATAATAACCATATAAAGCTACCATAATACCTCTTTTCTGAATCATTTAAGATTCTGCTTATTCTCCTAACATTACACCTGCTTCTAACTGGTTGCCTCTTAAGAACGAACCGCTGTCCATTCTCTTCTTACCTTCTAACTGAACCTCATTAACAACTAAATACCCCTGTCCACAGGCTATTGCAAATGTGTTCTTTCCTACAGAGACAATCTGTCCCGGCTTAACTTCATCTGTCTGTACTTCACTGATATTATCCACAACATCCGCATCCCATATCTTTAGCATTTTACCGTCTATATAAGTAAATGCACTAGGCCATGGATTAAGACCTCTTATAAGTCTTTCAAGTTCAGCTGCACTCTTATTAAAATCCATCTTACCGAATGACTTATGAAGCATTTTTACATAAGTGCTTTCTGAATCATCCTGCTTAACAGGAGTAATAGTTCCAGCTTCAAGTCCTTCAAGTGTCTTAACCAAAAGATGCGCACCGACATCACTTAATCTGTCAAAAAGGCTTCCGCCTGTCTCTTTAGCATCAAGCTTCACCTTCTCAACCATCAGGATATCTCCTGTATCAAGGCCTTCATCCATCTTCATTGTTGTAACGCCTGAATATTCACAGCCATCAATAACTGCCCACTGGATTGGCGATGCACCTCTGTACTTAGGAAGAAGTGATGCATGAACATTGATACAACCGTATCCTGGCATGTTAATAATACTTGCCGGCAATAACTGTCCAAATGCAACGACAACAATTACATCTGCATTATATGTTCTTAATTCTTCTACAAATGCTTCATCTCTTGCTCTCTCTGGCTGTAAAACTGTGATTCCGTGTGCTACAGCTTCCTCTTTAACCGGTGAGAAAACAAGGGACTTACTTCTTCCCTTTGGCTTATCAGGCTGCGTAACGACTGCTGCCACATCATATCCTGCTTCAATTATTGCTTTAAGTGTCCCTACAGCAAAATCGGGTGTCCCCATAAATACTACTCGCATTCTGTTCCCCTTTTCATTAATTATTCTTCCTCAATGTCATCTGTAGAAAGAAGTTCTCCTTCTACCTTATCAACATACATTATACCATCAAGATGGTCAATCTCATGAAGAAGGCATCTTGCAAGAAGCTCCTCTCCTTCTACTATAATCTCTTCCATATTCTCATTAAGAGCCTTAACCTTGGCATAATTAGGTCTTGTAACCTCACCTGTCTTTCCAGGTACACTAAGGCATCCTTCAAGCCCTGTCTGGCTTCCGCTTGTCTCTAACACAACAGGATTAATAAGAACAATTGGATCATCTCCACAGTCAATAACAACAAGTCTCTTTCTGATTCCAACCTGAGGTGCTGCAAGACCTACACCGTTAGCTTCATACATTGTATCAAACATATCATCAATAAGCTCTTCAATTCTTGGTGTCATCTCTGTAATCTCTTTTGCCTTGGCTCTTAGTATATCATCTCCAAGTGTTCTAATATTTCTTATTGCCATATAATCCTCCTCGCAATTATCCATTAATATCGTATTGTACATTAATATTCTTAAAAGCCTGATTCCCAACAATATTAACATCAAGCTTTTCATATATACCTGTAAGAACTTCTCTGTCTTTATGTTTTACATAGATTATCTTACTATACACATCTTTAATCTTATATATAGGTGCATCTGCCGGACCTATACACATAAGTCCTTTATACTTACAGTTGTTATCCACAAATGCTTTAACCCACGCTGCATTCTTTGTCAATAACATCTCATCTGGTGAAGATAACATAATCTTCATAAGATTATCCGCCGGCGGATATCCACACAGCTTTCTGTAAGCAATTTCCTGCTCATAGAAAGCATTATAATCCTGATTAGCCGCACTAACAATACTAAAATGCTCCGGCGTATAAGTCTGTATAACTACATTGCCACATTTTTCTGCTCTTCCTGCCCTTCCCGCAGCCTGTGTAAGAAGCTGGAATGTCCTCTCAGAAGCCCTGTAATCACTCGCATAAAGTGACATGTCTGCCGCAAGCACTCCCATAAGCGTTACATTTGGAAAATCATGTCCTTTGACAATCATCTGAGTTCCAATAAGAATATCCGCATTACCATTGGCAAATTCAGACAGAATCTTTTCATGTCCATCCTTACCTCTTGTAGTGTCCATATCCATTCTTAGCACTCTCGCTTGTGGAAATGTTTTCTTAACCTGTGCTTCAACACCTTCCGTTCCTGCCCTGAAGCCCGAAACATATCTTGAACCGCATGAAGGACATGCAGTTATCTTAGGTGTTGTATATCCGCAGTAATGGCACATCAGCCTTCCATCAGCATGCTCCGTAAGTGAAACATCGCAGTGCGGGCATTTCATAACCTTTCCGCATGAACGGCATGATATAAAGCCTGCCACACCTCTCTTATTAAGAAAAAGCATTATCTGCTCATGCTTTGCAAGTCTCTCACTCATCAGTTCTCTTAACCTGTTGCTGAATATCGTCCTGTTTCCAAGTCTTAATTCTTCTCTCAGGTCAACAATATCAACTGCTGGAAGCTTTCCGTTTCCCGCCCGGCTGTCAAGTTTAATAAGCTCTATATGTCCATTCATTGCCGCATAGTAGCTTTCCATTGAAGGAGTCGCAGAACCAAGTATCACTGAAGCACCTGCTTCCCTTGCAATATGGCACGCGACCTCTCTTGCATGATATCTTGGAACAGTCTCTGACTTATAAGCTCCTTCATGTTCTTCATCTATTACTATAAGCCCTATATTTGAAAACGGTGTGAACAACGCTGAACGCGGTCCTATCATTACACTTATATCACCTCTCTGCGCCCGCAGAAACTGGTCATACCGCTCTCCCTTTGACATACGGGAATTCATAATAGATACCTTATCCCCAAATCTGTGGTAAAACCTCTGCACAGTCTGGAATGTAAGCGCAATCTCCGGTATAAGCACAATTGCCTGTCTTCCCTTGTTAAGCACATGTTCTATTGCTTCAAGGTACACCTCAGTCTTTCCGCTTCCTGTGACACCATGAAGCAGATATGTCTTATAATCACCATTATCATAGTCAGCTATTATTGTATCCACAGCGTTTTTCTGCTGCTTGTTAAGCTCAATGTGCTTTCTTTCTCCCGTAACATTTCTTACAGGATTCCTGTAGATGTCTTCTGACCTGACTTCAGCAATCCCCATATCTTCAAATGCTTTGACCGTCTGTGCTGTGATATTAAGCTTGGATTTAATAATACTTTCATCTATTACAGGTTCCTTAATCAGTGCCTCTAACAATCTGTATCTTGCTTTTGCATTTTTCTTTGCAAATGTATCAAGATACTTCTGCGCCTGTGCCTCGTCAATGATAAGATTGACCGAGCGTTTTTCCTTCTGCTTAACCTTATCCTTTACAGGAATAACCGTCTTAATTGCCTGATTCATGGTACAGCCATAATTGTGCTTCAGCCACGCCGCAAGCTTTAACATTCTGCTTACCGCAGTGACCTTTCCCTCGGTAATTCCTTTAATATATTTTATTTTTTCAACAGGATATGCCGCTTTGTCTCCCAAACCTACAACATACCCTGTTATCTGCCTGTTTCCTGCTCCAAATGGAATATCAACTGACATTCCCAGTTCAATTACATCCGCCAATTCATCCGGAACTGCATACTGGAATGTCTTATCAAGCTGTTCATGTGAAATGTCTATTATTACATCTGCGTACATTAATTACCCTTCAATTCTTCAAGCACTTCTTTGATAAGCACCCTCTCATCCATAGGATACTTCACACCCTTAATCTCCTGATAATCCTCATGACCTTTACCCGCAAGAACAATAATATCACCCGGTTCGCCATGTTCTATCGCATACTTAATAGCTTCTTTTCTGTCTGTAATATCAACATGCTTTCCGGTAGTCTTAGCAATTCCAGTCTTGATATCTTCTATAATCGCCTCTGGCTCTTCAAATCTTGGATTATCTGATGTGATAATAGTAAGGTCAGCCAGCTTTCCTGAAACCTCGCCCATCTCATATCTTCTTTCCTTGGAACGGTTACCACCACATCCAAACAGGCATACAAGTCTGTGAGGATGATATTCTTTAAGTGTTGTAAGAATACTCTCTAAAGCCATTGCATTATGCGCATAATCTATCATTAATGTAAAATCATCAGAAACCTTTACAAGCTCAATTCTTCCCTTAACCTTAACGTGTTTAAGAGTTTCCTTAAGTGCCTCTTCATCAACATCGAAATGCCTTGTAATTGCGATTGCACATAATGAATTGTATACAGAAAACTTACCCGGAAGATTAAGTTCAACCTTCATATTAACAAGTCCTGTACAGTCATATGTAAGACCAATTTTACCCGGTTCATGTAAAAGTTCAATATTTTCAGCCTTAATATCAGCATTATCTCCGATACCATAGCTTTCAACCTTACATATTGCTCCCCTAAGGATATCCTGGGTATGCTTATCATCAGCATTAACGATACCAACCCTGCACTGCTTGAATAACTTAGCCTTGCAGTTAAGGTAATCTTCAAATGACTCATGCTCATTAGGTCCAATATGGTCTGGCTCAAGATTAGTGAATACACCTATATCAAACATAATTCCTGCTGTTCTGTCGAGCTTAAGTCCCTGCGAAGACACCTCCATAACAACTGCCTTACAGCCAGCGTCCACCATCTTGGCAAACGACTGGTGAATCTCTATTGATTCAGGCGTTGTATTATGTGCCGGAATTGTATCATCCCCGATAATAGTCTCGATTGTTCCGATAAGTCCTGTCTTAATGCCACATGCTTCAAGAACATTTTTAACCATATAAGTAGTCGTTGTCTTTCCCTTAGTTCCTGTTATTCCTATTGTAAACAGCTTCTTATCAGGACTGCCATATACTGCTGCCGACATAAGTGCAAGTGCCAGTCTTGTGTTATCTGTGCTTACAACTGCTGTCTTGCAATCTTTAGCTTCGTATTCACCATCAAGAACAACAATTACAGATGCCTTATCCTTAATCTGGTCAATATATTTATGTCCATCGCTCACAGCACCCTTAATGCATACAAATGCATATCCATCCTGCATCTTTCTTGAATCAGATGTAATTCCTGTCACATCTGCATCAGTATTTCCGCATACAACACTATACTTGAAGTCTGCAACTTCATTTTCTGAACATATTTTTAATATCTCTGAAAGCTTCATACATTAATCTCCTTATTTTATAGTATATATTACTTACATTACTGCTGCTTTAGAAGTGTTTCAAATTCTTCCATTGTCATCTCAACCTTTCTTGGCTTAGTTCCAAGCTCCGGTCCTACTACCTTTGCATCAGCAAGCTGGTCCATAATTCGTCCTGCCCTGTTAAAACCAATCTTAAAATGTCTCTGCAGACTTCCTATTGAGCCTTTTTCATTCTCAATAACGAATCTTCCTGCGTCAGCAAAAAGTGAATCTCTCTCTTCATCACCTTTACTGTTGCCAGACATGCTCTCCTGACTTACAGTAGCCTGTGCAATACTCTCATCATAAGATACTTCCTCTGCATTCTCCTTAAGGAAGGATACAACATTTTCAACTTCCTCATCAGATACGAATGCACCCTGTACACGCAACGGCTTTGGAAGATTAGATGGGAAGTAGAGCATATCTCCCTTTCCAAGCAGCTTCTCAGCACCATTCATATCAATGATAACTCTTGAATCAATTCCCGAAGATACTGCAAATGCTATCTTAGACGGAATATTTGCCTTGATAAGTCCTGTTACTACATTAACAGAAGGTCTCTGCGTTGCTATAACCATATGTATTCCTGCTGCTCTCGCAAGCTGTGCCAGACGGCATATTGCATCTTCAACCTCACCCGGTGCGACCATCATAAGGTCAGCAAGCTCGTCTATGATAATAACAATCTGTGGAAGCTTCTCCATTGGAGGATCTATGCCTTCCTTGTTCTTCTTAACAACAACATCATTATATCCCTTTATATTACGAACCTGCATTGCCGCAAACTTCTTATATCTGTCTGTCATCTCATTAACAGCCCAGTTAAGCGCTCCCGCAGCCTTCTTAGGATCAGTTACTACAGGTAACAGCAAATGTGGTATTCCATTATACACACTTAACTCAACAACCTTCGGGTCAACCATTATAAGTCTTACATCCTCTGGCTTTGCCTTATAAAGAATACTCATAATTATTGTGTTGATACATACCGATTTACCTGAACCTGTTGCTCCGGCAATAAGCATATGCGGCATCTTCGCAATATCCGCAATAATAGTCTTTCCTGCGATATCCTTACCAACTCCGAATGATATTGCTGACTGGCTTTCCTTGAATTCCTTAGACTCAACAAGTTCCCTGAAATATACACTTCCTGCTTCCTTATTAGGAACTTCAATACCAATAGCAGCTTTTCCGGGAATTGGTGCCTCAATTCTAATATCTGCTGCCGCAAGATTAAGCTTGATATCGTCTGATAAAGAAACAATCTTGCTTACCTTGACACCCTGTTCCGGCTGTAACTCATATCTTGTAACTGTAGGTCCGCAGCTTATATCAGTTATAGTAACTTTAACTCCGAAAGTAAGCAGTGTCTCCTGTAATCGCTGTGCAGTTACTCTGTATTCAGACTTTCCACCAGACGCTGTGCCCGGATTTCTCTTTAATAAGCTTACCGGTGGGAACTTATACACCTTCTTAGGCTTGTGTACAGGCTTAACCTGCTCTGGTTCCTTTTCCGTTTTCTCTTTATGTTCTTCGTTGGTCACATCATTTTCAAATATCTCATCGTTATCATATGGAGTCTCCTCTTCATATGAACTTTCCACATACCCAGTTACATCTTCCGGTGCAGCTCCTGTAACCTCATCATCGCTCATATAGTCGTTACTCATATAATCTGGCTGGATATCTTCCACATGTGATTCATTATCTGGATAATAATCATTGTTATCAATATCATCATATGCGAGTTCAAATGTATCCTCGTTATGTGCATTATAATCAGGTTCATATATATCCTGTGAATACTTATCATTGCGTTCTGTATCCACGACTATCTCATGAATATCTATGTCCGGTGCCTGTTCCTGCGTATCCTTTATAAGAGTATCCGAAGTAACTCCTCGCACAACATTATTCATACGGGCGTTGGCTAGATATTCTTCTCTTGCTTTCTTCTCCGCAAGTTGTTTCTCTTTCTTCTCAATCTTTTTAAGTCTTGCTCTGGCACGCTCTTCTTCTCTTAACTTTCTGTATTCATCATCAGACATATCATTCTGTCTGCCTGCTGAATGTTCCTTATAAGCTGAATAATCTTCTTTAGCTTCCTTCATAAGACGCTGGCCGCCATTGCCAACCTTCTTAAGTCCTGATATAAATGAACGCTCTGTAATAATAACTATGCATATTATTGCAAGTATCATAAGTATTACAAATGTTCCAATTAATCCAATAGGACTTAATGCCTTACACAGCACTGCTCCAAAAAAGCCACCTCCAGCCTTATAATCTGCACAATATGTAAATATTTTTCCTATACTGTTATCTGCAATATCAGGATTGTTGTATACACACTGCACCATTGCACATAAAACAATAAACAGCCCATATGCTGCCGTTGTCTTAATTCTTGCAACTCTTAACAGTTCTCTGTTAACCATAAGAAAAATTATACTTCCCGCAAGAAGTACTGGAAAAACATATTCCATAACACCAAACAGCCCGAACATAAGCCATTTGATACCTCTTCCTAAAGTTCCTGCAATATTGAAATTACTAAGTATAAGAATTATTGCACATGCTATCGAAAAAAGAATTATACAGTCATTCTTTAACTGATTAGTCTGTGTCTGTGCATTCTTCTTACCTGTCTTCTTTCTCTGAGAAGACTTCTGCATAGAAGTTCTTCCCTGAGTGCTTGTTTTTCTCCCCTGAGTACCCGTTTTTCTGCTTTGAGTGGTATTCTTTCTGCCATTCCTGCTGGCTGTATCTGCCATAACTTTCACTCCTTCATATCATCATCACGCATCATGATATTATACCATTTATCCCCTTCCAAGGCAAATATAAGAAAAAGGCAGAATACACATTTCCATGCATATTCCGCCTTTCATATTAAGCATTAATTATTCATCGAATATACTTACAATCTCGCCTTCCATAATCTTGTTCATATTCTTTACTGCACAGAAATTACCACACATAGAACATGTATCTTCCTTCTCAGGCTTAGATGAAGCTCTGTAAGCTCTTGCCTTCTCAGGGTCAATCGCAACGTCAAACATTGCTTCCCAGTCAAGAACCTTTCTTGCCTTGTCCATCTCATAATCCCAGTCCATTGCACCCGGTACGCCCTTTGCAATATCAGCCGCATGTGCTGCAATCTTAGAAGCAATAATTCCTTCCTTAACATCATTAAGATCTGGTAGTCTTAAATGTTCTGCAGGTGTTACATAGCACAGGAATGAAGCACCGTAAGTAGCTGCGATAGCTCCACCAATTGCTGCTGTAATGTGATCATATCCTGGAGCTATATCAGTAACAAGAGGTCCTAATACATAGAAAGGTGCTCCCTTGCATATTGTCTGCTGAATCTCCATATTAGCCTTAATCTGGTTAAGAGGCATATGTCCTGGTCCTTCAACCATAACCTGGACATCCTTCTCCCATGCTCTTCTTGTAAGCTCGCCAAGTGTAACAAGTTCTTCAATCTGTGAGATATCTGATGCATCCATAATACATCCCGGTCTGCACGCATCTCCAAGACTCATTGTAACATCATATTCTCGGCATATCTCAAGCACTCTGTCATAATATTCAAAGAACGGATTCTCATTTCCTGTCATCTCCATCCATGCATATATGATAGAACCGCCTCTTGATACAATATTCATAAGTCTCTTATCTGCTCTGAACTTCTTAGCTGTTGCCTTGTTGATACCACAGTGTATAGTCATGAAATCAACGCCGTCTTTAGCATGCATTTCTACAACATCAAGCCACTCCTGTGCAGTGATATCCTTAAGTGCCTTATGATAATATACAACTGCATCATATATAGGAACTGTTCCAATTGTTGCCGGACATTCTGATGTCAGCTTTCTTCTGAACTTCTGTGTATCTCCGAAAGAAGAAAGATCCATGATAGCTTCCGCACCCATCTTTACAGCGTTATTAACCTTCTCAAGCTCCATATCAAGATCCACGCAGTCTCTTGAAGTTCCAAGATTAACATTAATCTTAGTTCTTAACTTATTTCCGATACCATTAGGGTCAAGACATTTATGATTCTTATTGGCAGGAATGATAACCTGTCCCTTAGCTATAAGCTGTCTTAAACTCTCGACATCTATATTTTCTTTCTTTGCAACAATTTCCATTTCTTTAGTAACAATGCCTTTTCTTGCAGCATCCATCTGTGTTGCATATTCCATATGTATTCCTCCATTCTGGGTAATTAACAGGAAAAATCATAAACCTTGTGGAAATTCGATATTGAAACAATCAAATGAAGAGCTAAAAAGCCCTTTTAAGAATCCCTACGGTGGCATTATCCACATCAGGTTATGGGTCGGAACTTAATCCCTCTCAGCAGCCACTGCTTACACAGCCCTTATGCTCCCCTGCAAATATAATATGCAATAAGTATAACAAATGTGTGGTATTTGTCAATCATTCTTATTCTCATCGCAACTCTTAAACTAAGACAGCCGCACATAAGTGCGGCTGTCCATTACTAAATATTAATCTTCATCATCAGAAGCTGCTTCTGCAAAGCCCTGACGCTTTCTTGCCATTTCATCGCTTGCAAGATACTCATCGTATGTTGTTATCTTATCAATAAGCTGTCCGCTTGGAACGATTTCCATAATACGGTTAGCAGTTGTCTGGATGAACTGGTGATCGTGTGATGTAAATAATGTAACACCAGGGAACTTAATAAGTCCGTTGTTAAGAGCTGTGATTGACTCCATATCAAGGTGGTTAGTAGGATCATCAAATACTAATACATTAGCTCCACATATCATCATCTTAGAGATAAGACATCTTACCTTCTCTCCTCCTGATAACACCTTAACCTTCTTAACACCGTCATCTCCGGCAAAAAGCATTCTTCCAAGGAATCCTCTTACATAAGTAGGATCTGGATCTGGTGAATACTGTGTAAGCCATTCAACAATAGTATCTTCTCTGTTAAATTCAGCAGCACTATCCTTAGGGAAATAAGCCTGTGATGTTGTAACACCCCATTTATAGCTTCCCTCATCAGGTTCCATGTTACCTGTAATAATATTGAAAAGTGTAGTTGTAGCAAGCTCATTAGAACCTACAAATGCTATCTTATCATCGTGGTTAACGATAAATGATACATTATCAAGTACCTTAACACCATCAATAGTCTTAGAGATTCCCTCTACTGTAAGTACTTCGTTACCAATCTCTCTTGCTGGTCTGAAGTCAATATATGGATACTTTCTGCTTGATGGTCTGATTTCATCAAGTTCAATCTTCTCTAATGCTCTCTTTCTTGAAGTAGCCTGCTTAGACTTAGAAGCATTGGCAGAGAATCTCTGGATAAAGTCCTGTAACTCTTTAATCTTCTCTTCTTTCTTCTTGTTAGCTTCCTTCATCTGCTTGATGATAAGCTGGCTTGACTCATACCAGAAATCATAGTTACCTGCATAGAGCTGAATCTTGGCATAATCTATATCTGCAATCTGTGTACATACTTTATTAAGGAAATATCTGTCATGAGATACAACAATAACGGTATTCTCAAAATTAATAAGAAACTCCTCTAACCATGCAATAGCATCAAGATCAAGGTGGTTAGTAGGCTCATCTAAAAGCAGAATATCAGGATTACCGAAAAGAGCCTTTGCAAGAAGTACTTTCACCTTCTCACTACCATTAAGCTCAGCCATTGTCTTGTAATGAAGATCAGTTCCAACACCAAGTCCGTTAAGAAGCTGTGCAGCATCTGACTCAGCCTCCCAGCCATTCATATCAGCGAATTCAGCCTCAAGCTCACTTGCCTTATTGCCGTCTTCCTCTGTAAAATCTTCCTTGGCATATATAGCTTCTTTCTCTTTCATAATCTGGTAAAGTCTTTCATTACCCATGATTACTGTATCAAGAACATTATATTCATCATACTTGAAGTGATCCTGCTCTAAGAAAGATAATCTCTGGCCTGGTGTGATAGATACATCACCCTTGCTAGGTTCTATCTGTCCTGTAAGAATTTTTAAAAATGTTGACTTTCCGGCACCATTCGCACCTATAAGTCCATAGCAGTTACCTTCTGTGAACTTAATATTAACATCCTCAAAAAGAGCCTTCTTACCGATTCTAAGTGTTACATTATTAGCACTAATCATTAATAATCTCCTCCAAAAAATACGCATAATAGTTAATAATCTATTATAAAAATAATCATACAAAGTTGATTATAGAGATTCCCGCCCATAAATGCAAGCAAATATTAATAAAAAGCTATTCTGTCAACATCTTCATCGTTAATCCAGTTATATCTTTCTGGCAGCACAACATCAATATCAATCATTGCCATTATACTGACTGCACCCTTATTCTTAAGACTTTTTAACACATCCATATAATATAGTGACTTAAGATCTGTTAAAAAATCTTTTGACATAACAATAAGAACTTTTTTATATTGTCTTATAAATTCTTCATCCTCCTCTCTTGAAAATCCATGCATGTACTTTTTGTTAATACTCCAGAAATCCTCCAATGAATTGCCCATTGCAAGAAAATTTCTCTCAAAGCATACGCACATTACATTCTCTTTGCAAAACATGTTAAATACCAGCAATCTTCCCCCAATCGTGATTATTCTTCCGACTTGGTAATTATATCATCTTTATAACTGCTTGTGTTGCTAATGTCTTAATCTGTAGTTATCTCGTCGCAATCCGTCATTTTCGCGTCACATTCGGAATATTTTTTTACATTTTTAATCGTATGACTACAAAAATGTATAACAAAAGGACAGGCACATCATACCTGTCCTTCATAATCTGATTAAATTATTATGTAACTGCTTATGCTGTTATTGTAGTTCCAGTCTTTCCTGCAAGACCTTCCTTAGCTTTCTCAAGATTAGCTATAACAGCCTTTCTTTCCTTATCTGCTGTTACGAATCTGATAGATGCATCAACCTTAGGGAATGTTGTAACTGCTGGGAAATGTCCATCTTTAATATACTGGTGAAGATCTGATGCAGAAACTGTATCAAATACCTTCTCCTCTGGTGTTCCCTTTCCAATAGTAAGCTTGTCATATGCTGTAAGGAAAAGTAATGTTCCTGCTCCTACAAGCTCTGCCAACTTAGCTGCGGTATAATCTTTCTCAATAATTGCACTTGCACCCTTGAGATGTGAACCCTGCTGTAACACAGGAATTCCGCCGCCGCCCGCTGCAATAACAACCTGATCAGCATCAAGTAATGCCTTGACAGCATCTATCTCATATATATCGATTGGCATAGGTGAAGCAATTATTCTTCTGAACTTACCAGGTTCTTCTTCAACTACATAATTGCCCTTCTCTTCTTCTGCATCAGCTTCTTCTTTAGACATGAATCTACCAATAACCTTAGATGGTTCGCTGAACGCAATATCAAAAGGATCAACTCTTACCTGGGTAATAATAGTTGAAACAGTCTTATATATACCTCTGTTAATAAGTTCTTCTCTTATGGCATTCTGAAGATCATATCCGATATAGCCTTCACTCATTGCTCCACATACAGACATAGGAGCAACTGTTCTGTCATCAGGATCAAGTCTTGCGAACTCAGTCATTGCTGTCTGAATCATACCAACCTGTGGTCCGTTACTGTGTGTAATAACAACCTGATACTTAGCTTCTACAAGATCAGCTATTGCCACTGCTGCTTTCTTAACATTCTGCTGCTGCTCTGGAAATGTCTTTCCAAATGCATTTCTTCCTAAGGCAACTACAATTCTCTTATTATCCATAACATAAACCTCTCATACACGATTATTATTGATGTAAATATTATATTCCATGAACCGCCAAAAAGCAAACCCTTTCATATAAACTGCACTAAACTTCCTCATCGGAATATACTAAAATATATATATTATGTTCTGAAAATAATTATTATGAATAAATTAATGACTGTTGCTGTAATAGATTCAGGAATATATCCTCATATAGATTTCAAAAACCGCATAGTAGCTTTCAAAGATTTTGTCAATGGCAGAAAAAATGCTTATGACGACTGTGGACATGGCACCCATGTAAGTGGAATTATCGCTGGCAGCGGTTATGCAAGCCACGGCAGAATCAAAGGAATCTGTCCTGCTGCCAGGCTCGCTGGAATCAAGGTGTTAGACAGACTTGGCAATGGCAGAATTGAAAATGTTTTAGATGCCACTGACTGGATAATCTCCCATCAGAAGGATTTGAATATAAGAATTGTCAATATATCCTTCGGCGCAACCACATTTGGCGAAAAAGAAAATCTTATTGCTCTTGAAAAAGCAATTGAAAAGCTCTGGGACAATAATATAATTGTTGTTGCAGCCGCTGGCAATGATGGTCCGGGGCGACAGACTGTTGCAATCCCAGGAACCTGCAAAAAAATTATCACTGTCGGCTCCCCGGATGGCAAAGATTTCTATTCAGGAAGAGGTCCAACCAGTGAATGTATAGTAAAACCAGAGCTTATTGTAAATGGTTCATATATCAGGTCGTGCAATAATTCTGTTAGCGGATATTCTGTAAAAAGTGGAACTTCCATGTCTGCCCCGGTTGTTTCTGGTGCAATTGCAGATGTTCTGATAAAAAAAGACATGTCTCCTAAAGAGATAAAGAAAAGGCTCCATTCCTGCTGCACTAAAAAAGCCCTGCCAGATAATCTGCAGGGCTGGGGATTATTAAATCTTTCCGAATTCATGAATATATGAACTATTTTGTATTGATTGCCATAAGTATATCAATCATAAAATACTGTATAAGAATAAGTACAAGTGCAAGTACTACGATAACAACAAGCGGAATCCACTTATGCTTCTTTAACCCCTGTCCTTTCTGATTCTGTTTTTTAAAATTACGACTGTCTACCATCAGACTGTACCTCCAATCCATTCCTTAATATTATTGTCAAGCCAGCTTATCCATTCTTCAAAGCCTTCGCCAGTCTTAGCTGATACGAAAAACACCTTTGCTAATGGATTTCTTTCGTGAATTCTTTCAACAACTGCTTTGTTATCAAAATCAAAATACTCTTTAGTATCTATTTTATTGATGAGAACTACATGACACACCTCGAACATAAGAGGATACTTAAGCGGCTTATCATCACCTTCAGGATACGAAAGAATAACAACATTGCATGATGCACCTGTATCTGTCTCAGCTGGACATACAAGATTACCGACATTCTCCATAACAAGAAGGTCAAGCTCCTCTGTGTCAAATTCATCAAGTGCCTGCATAGTCATATGAGCGTCCATCGCACACTCCCCTCCTGTATGCACCTGAATAGAAGCAACTCCTGCTGCCGCCATTTTCTCAGCATCTACAGAAGAATCAATATCTGCTTCCATTACGCCTATATGGTATCTGTCTCCTAACATCTTTGCTGTTCTTAGCAGAGTTGTAGTCTTACCTGCTCCCGGACTCGACATAAGATTAACCATAAATGTTTTCTCTTCCTTAAGCCTTGCCCTTGTCTTAGCAGCTATCTCATCATTAACTGCATAAACACTCTGATGTACATCAATTACTCTTACATTACCCATTCTGGTTCTCTCCTAAATATTGTGCCACATAGCATTTAAGCCATTCACACCATGCATCCATTCCTTCTCCTGTTCTTGCAGAAATAGGGAAAACTACTGCTTTCGGATTTCTCTTTGCAATATTATCCTTAACCCTGTCCATATCAAAATCAAATGCCGGCATTGAATCAATCTTATTAATAATCACAGCCTGACACTTCTCGAACATAAGTGGATACTTAAGTGGTTTATCATCTCCTTCCGGAACTGAAAGAATTGCCACATTAAGACATGCACCTGTATCAAACTCAGCCGGACACACAAGATTACCAACATTCTCAAGTATAATAAAATCAAGTGCATTATCTGCTTCATCTTCTAACGCAGCCATTCCCTGTCTTGACATATCAGCATCAAGATGACACATTCCTCCTGTGTGCAGCTGTACTGCTGACACTCCTGCCCTAGCAACAGTAAGTGCATCAACATCCGAATCAATGTCTGCTTCCATTACACCTATATTAAAATGTTCCTTAAGTCTTTCAATTGTACCAACAATAGTTGTAGTCTTACCCGAACCGGGGCTTGACATGACATTCATATAGAATATATTTTTCTTCTTTAGCTCTTCTCTTAATCTGTCAGCATCAGCATCATTGTCCTCTAAGATAGTTTTCTTAAGGTCAATTATCTTCATGCTTCTTTCATTATAATTATTATTCATAACAACTCCAATTAGTAATCCTTAGCCATCTGAACATAACCGAGTCTCTCGAATCCTGCCTTCTTATATGCTTTCACTGCTCTTTCATTCTCTTCTTCAACCTCAAGCCTGAATCTTACAGCTTCTTTTCCATACATATTATCAAGATGTTCAAAGAACTCACCTGCAATACTCTTTCCTCTGTAATCCGGCTTAATATATATATCTTCAACCCACACACAATTACCACCACATTCAGTAGAATAGCTGTGTGCAACCATTGAATAACCCATGATAACTCCTGTGTTACCCTCAAATACAAAGCACTCTATAAACGGATTATCTCCGAGACAATCTGCAATATCCCTTTTCATAACATCCTCTGAAGGGTCTGAAAGCAGTGCTGGTGAGGCATAAAACACCTTCATCATCTCAAGGACTTCAGCTGAATCCTCTTCTTTCATGCTTCTTATAATAATATTATCCATCTGAATCATTCCTTTATTACATGATAATTAATGATATCATAGTATTTATTTATTGGCAAATCAAAAGACGCGGACTGTCAAACTGACATCCCGCGCCTTTCAAATTATGAACTTCGTTCATAATCGTCATTCGCCGTTCGGGATGAGCATGCAAGCACGCTCCCCCTCACTAACGCTCATTAATATATTAGGAAAAAAGATATTTATTACACCAATCCCAGAATCTTAGGTAAGAACATTGAAATTGCAGGGATGTATGTAACCAGTAATAATGCTACGAAAATGATAGCAAAGTACGGTAACATGTACTTGATAACACTTTCAATAGTAACTCCACCAACACGGCAGCCCGTGAAGAGGATTGTTCCAACCGGAGGTGTAATTGTTCCGATTGATAAGTTGAAGCAAAGCAGAATACCAAACTGTATTGGGCTCATGCCAAATGCTGTACATATAGGAAGTAAAATAGGTGTAAAGATAAGAATTGCCGGTGTTACATCCATAAATGTTCCTACTACAAGTAACAGCACATTTATTAAAAGAAGAATAAGTATCTTGTTGTCTGTAAGACCAAGAATTGCTGTTGCAATCATATCAGGGATTTCTGTGAAAGCCATAGCCCATGACATGATAGATGAAAGACTATAGATACCGGAGCTGTTCTTTCTGATACAACATCCATAGCCCATGACATGATAGATGAAAGACCAATCATAAATGTAATAATACCTGTTGTCTTTGCTGATTCAAGTACAATTCTTGGAATGTCCTTTAACTTAAATGACTTATAAATAAGTGAAAGAACTGTTGCATATACTACAGCAATTGCTGAACCTTCTGTAGCTGTGAACACACCTGCAAGAATACCGCCTATTACAATTATGATAAGTAAAAGGCTTGGAATTGCCTGCCAGAATGTCTTCATTGCAATTTTAAATGTTACTCTTTCTTCTGCCTGGTATCCACGCTTCTTAGCCATGATACCTGCAAGAATCATAACTGCTCCACCCCAGATAATTCCTGGAATATAACCAGCCATAAAAAGTGCTGCAATAGATACACTTCCTGCGATACTTGAATATACAATCATTGTATTACTTGGTGGAATAAGCATTCCAACCGGAGCTGAAGCTACATTTACAGCTACGCTGTAGTTCTTATCGTAACCTTCTTTTTCCTCTAATGGTCCAATTGTGCTTCCCATAGCTGCGGCTGCAGCTGCACCTGAACCACTAATGGCTCCAAATAACATATTAGCAACTACATTTGACTGTGCAAGTGCTCCCGGCATTCTACCGGCAATAACCTTGGCACAATTAACAAGTCTTGTTGCAATACCGCCATTGTTCATTATATTACCTGCAAGAATAAAAAACGGAATGGCTATAAGTGAAAATGAATTCGAACCCGCGAATATTCTCTGTGCTGAAGTTGCAAAAGAAACATTTGCCGGAATCATGCATATCATTGAAACTGCTGATGAAAGACCGATTGCTACACCGATAGGAGCACCGATTATCAGCAATATAACTAATATTGTAACCATTACTAAGGCTACCTGTAATGCTATACTCATGCGAAAGTCCTCCTCATAATTATTGCTTATTTGCTTTGAGTTCAAGTCCAATATTATAAATGCTGTAGAAGATTATAATCACACTGCATATTGGAATAATTGAATAGATGACACCTGTTGGAATATGAAGAATTGTATCTAACCGTACAAGATTCATTTTTGCGATTGTAAAACCACCATATACCATTACAAGTCCAGCAAAGCAGATTGTAACAAGCTCAATAATTATGCTGACTATCATCTTAGGTGTTTTAGGTAACTTATCCTTAATAACCGATATATTAATATGCTCTCTCTGTCCGAACATATATGTTGCTGATATTATAATCAGCCATACGAAACAGTATCTTGTGAGTACTTCAGTAACGCTGCTTGGGCTTTTGAAGAAATATCTTGCTATGACCTGATATGTTACCATAAGTACCATTGCAATAAATATTACAACACTTGAATATGATGTAATCTTGTCTAATACTTTTTTAGCTGCTGTCATATTATTTCTCCTCTCTTAAAGCCTGTACTTTATCGTATATTTTCTTAGTAACCTCTGACTGTCCGGAAATACTGTCAAGAAGTGGCTGGCATTTTTCTCTGAATAATTCTGTATCAGGATACACAAAAATTGCACCATTTGCCTCAGCATCCTTCTTTGCTTCCTGTACTGATTCTGCAAATGCATCAAATTCGTAATCTGTTGAATCTGCAACAAGCTTGTCAAATATTTCCTTATCAGCAGCTGACATACTGTCAAGGAAGTTAGTGCTTGCTATAACTACATCAGGATGAACAATATGCTTTGTGTATGAATAATACTTAGCAACTATATTATAGACTTCTTCCATATCTCAACAAGCTTCCCCAATGAATATGCAGCATTTGCAGGACTTGTTGAGGGAAGAATATCTGGTTTAATTCCCAGATATTTCATCTGATATTTTTCATAATATTTCCCTGATGTTTTCCCATTACATATTACTTTTTCAATCTTAGAATTATCTATAATGCTTTTCAAATCTGTTGGCACAACATTCTTAATGCTACTGTCACTAGAACCAATTATGTCACAGCTGTATATCGTATCCCACATTGCAATATTATGCTTTAACATAAATGCCTTCTTTTCTTCTATCGTCTGCGGAACTGCCTCTTCAAATACTCCACTAATCATTTTCCAGAATCTGTTCTGCGGATGTCCATAAAAAAACATCTGCTCTCTTGACTTAACTGACGGCAGACTTCCAAGTATCAATATTCTTGATTCACAGTTATACAACGGTGGAAATGGGTGTATTATATGCTCATATTTAGATTCATTCATGATTATCTCCTCATCATTATTATTATATAGTTTTAGCAGCATTGTAATTAATCTTTTTAAATGCAAAAAAAGGATTCAAGCTGAAATTCAACTTAAATCCTTTAAATAGCAGGGGATGAGAGAATCGAACTCCCACCAAAGGTTTTGGAGACCCCTATC
>ERZ825324.602-NODE-602-length-49931-cov-8.754391_pt1 | contig 49931 bp, 41 predicted proteins | sample MGYA00519859_ERZ825324 | MGnify/ENA primary metagenome ERZ825324 (study PRJEB31778, sample SAMEA3449198) | human gut metagenome | biome: human gut; feature: human-associated habitat; material: faeces | place: United Kingdom | collected 2010/2012 ...
CTCGCACGGAGAGCACATTAAGTGCTCTCCGGCTCGTGCGGAACTCGCGATCGACCTTATATATTTGCCCTCCCCGGGGCTCCCGCACAACGGGACCTCAGTTGGGTTCTATCCCGGTTGCAGTCGCTTCGCTCCTGCACCACTTGGCTGGTGCGGCGGTTTGGCGTTGGAACGGTTCTTTTTCTGATATATGCTTGTTGCGGCTCTTCTTTTGGGAGGGGCCGCTTTTTTGTTGCTAGGAGGTTGGCCCGTGGTTGATGGGGAGAATCGTTCTGAGCTGCTTTCTGCGGATTGGAATGGCGAATGGATGCGTCTGCAGGCCGCTCGGCATCGGGCTGATGATTCTTTTGAATGGGATAAGCGGGCTCGGCATTTTCGGCCGCTTGAGACTGCCCCGTATGCCCGGGACTTTATGAAGCTGTTGGCGTTAAAGCCTGGTGAATCCGTGCTTGATATGGGGTGTGGGGCTGGGTCGATTGCTATTCCGCTTGCTCAGGCTGGGCATTCCGTGATTGCTGCCGACTTCTCTCCTGCCATGTTGGGCACGCTTGATGCCGGCATTGAGTATTACGGGCTCGAAGATCTTATTACGCCGCTTGAGCTTGCTTGGGATGATGATTGGGATTTGGTTGGACCGGTCGCGAAAGCGGTGGATGTTGCCTTTGCCAGTCGCTCTGTCACCACGACCAATCTAAAAGGTGCGCTTGCCAAGCTTGATCGTACGGCTCGTCGGCGTTGTGCTGTCACGATGGTCGCCAACTCCAGCCCGCGCTATGACCTGCACCTGATGAATGCCATCGGTGCCTCGGTTACCTGCAGTAATGGCTTTGTGTATGCCTTTAATATCCTCATTCAGATGGGTGTCCTGCCGCAGGTTACGTACTTCGAATCGCCTCGTCGCGATACCTTCGATAGCCTTGAGGCGGGCGTGGCGGACTTCTCCCGCATGCTCGAGCACGGTAACGAGGATAAGATCGACCGTCTGCGCGACTACGTCGCTCAGCATATGATTGAGAATCCCCATGCCGGCGAGCCAGGGTCCAAGGGTGTGCCGCAGGGGCGCTACATGCTCGACCACGTTCGCAAGGTCCGTTGGGCGTTTATTGCATGGGAGCCGGTCTCTTCGGGCCGTCCATAGACCGCTTTCGGCCGCCGTACACGTCCGCCTGTAACCCGCGCAGTTCTCCCGCTCGGCATCCGCATTCTTTTTGAACTGGGCAAACACGCCCCACACCACGCCGTTCCTGCGCTATCGTGGGACAGCTCACGTAGATTAAGGCCCCATCGCGGGGCGCCCCATAACATAGAAAGCGAGAACCCATGGCACTGACAGGAGCCCAGGTCAAGCAGCTTCGCAGCATGGCCCATCACCTCAACCCCGCCATCATCATCGGCAAGTCCGACATCAACGAGGGCACCGTCGAGCAGACGGTCGCCTACCTGGAGAAGCACGAGCTCGTTAAGTGCTCCGTACTCGATGGTTCCAGCCTTTCCGCCCGCGAGGCCGCCGAAGAGCTCGCCGATCGCTGCCATGCCGAGGTCGTCCAGGTTATCGGCCGCAAGTTCTCGCTGTATCGCGAGTCCTCGCGCAAGGACATCGAGAAGATTAAGCTCGTCTAAGAGCCAACGATCCGGCGAGCCAGCATACATCAAAATTGCGAGCGTCCGAGCAATTCGGACGCTCATTTTTTATCGTTCGACGAGCACGCGGTTAAGCCTGCCCTCCACCAAGCGCTCGTACAGACGCCGCGTCTCGGGCTCGGGCACGCCATTGACCTGCTCCCTCAGGTGATGCATATGCCCACTGTACAGCTCGACGATATCGCGTCGTCGCCCCGCCGCACCGTAGACGCGCATAGCGCAACGCACCATGTCCTCGCGCGCCGTCTCCTGCCGCAACCCCGACTCCACCAGCCATACCGCCGACTGCAGGTCGTTTTCTTCTAGGGCGGCATTCGCGCCCCGAATCATGCAGTCGATATACTTCGATTCCATAATGCGCCGCATACGCAAAAAGTAGGTGGGATTACAGCCATTGGGAACATACAACGGGCCGGCGTAGAGCTGCTCGATCTTAAGGCACAGCTCGATCTGATGGGGTCCGCGCGCACCCGTGCGATTTCCCAAAACTTCGCGGCTTATCTGATCAAACAATCGCACGTCGGTCTTGACGTAATCGCCGTTAAGCCCAATGCACTCGTTTTGGATCAGCACGCACGACTTGCCGTCCGGTGTCGGCCCCAAGGCCGAACGCAGGCGCGATATCGTCGAGTACAGATTGTTACGAGCGCTATTGAACTCGGCATGGGGCCACAGCTCCATAGCCAGCGTCTCGCGGTCGACCAGTGCATCCATGCCCAGCGCAAGCCGCTCGGCAAGCGTCGCCGCTTTCTTGCGGCGCCACATCTTATCCGTGATGGGAAACCCGTCGCGCTCGGCGCGAAACGCCCCAAACATGCGAATCTCGATATGGTCGATGGTATCAACGGCTTCAACCTCGCCGGCCTGGAATAGGCGCTCGCTCTCCCCTTCCAAATCGTCGCGCAGCGAGTACCGCGACAGCTCGCGCACGGGAAGCTTCTTGCGTATCCTGGCCGCCGGCTCGCCCAGACAATGCATGGCAAGGCGCGCAAAGAGCCGATACGATGGCTCTAGAATCCCCGCACGATTCATGGACATCCAGGCCGCAAGATCGCTGTCTCGGCCCGCACAGGCCAAATGCAGCGCCACCATCCAGGCTTCTGCGCCACCAACCTGCGTCTGGCTTATATCGAGTAGTTCCGCTTCCTCGCGCACCGAAACCATCGAGGTGTTACGCAGATATGCCGCGCGTTCCAGCAGCAATGCGTTATCGCGCATGTACGCAATCGACTCCTCGGCAAGTTTGAGCACTTGGACCGCACGGAACTTTGCATTAACCGGCCGTCCCTCTGCCAGCGACTGCCAGCCTTCTAGCAACAGGCCAAACAGCTGAATCTGGTTGTCGCGCATGCGCACAGCAAAACGATCGAGCTCGTTGAACGCCGCGTCGTCGGTTACCGGCAAGCCGGAAAGGAGCCGCCGTGCCGCCAACACCATGCGCACCCAGATAGCCATCGCCTTAAGCCCGTGTACGTCGAGCGCCTCCCGCACCACCGTCATCTCGTCGTCGCGCTCGTCGGTTCCCGCAAACGACCCGTCAAAGAGCTCCACCAGCATACTATCGGCCCGTATAACAATCCCCGCGATGTCGAGCTCGCAGTCGTAGGCCTTGCTCGTTTTGAGCTGCTGTAGAACGCCGCCGTCATCTCCCCGTTCGGTCAGGCATCGCTTGACCTCGATATGCGCGGACAGCATGTCGAGTGCGGTGTGGGACGTCTCGATTTCTGGTACGGCCAGGTTCGTAGGAAGCCCAAGCCCGTTGTCCCCATAGCAAACAGCCGTCAGTGTCTGGGCCACCCTCCATGAAACAGGGTCTATTTCGCAGGCCGCCCGTTCGCCCCCGCGCTCGATGACCGATGCCATATAGCGAGCAAGCTTTGTATTGGACACGCTGACCGCTGCCAGATATACGCCAAGCGCCTCGGCAGGCGTTGGCTCTGGAGCCGGATCGTCGGCATCGATCGTGCCCAGCGCTGCTCGGCAGATATCGGCCCCGTGCCCCGTCAGAGCAAGATCGACCCCATACTGACCAGCAAGTTCAAGGACCGCTTCACGGTCCAAAAAGGCGTCCGCCAGGCCCATCGCCGCATCGCATCGGCCCGCCTTAAGTAAAATCCGGGCCGCCCTCGGAACAAGTTCGGGGCGAACCTCGGCCACCAACTTACGCAAGCGCAAGCGTCCGTTATCCTCCGTGCCCAGACACGTAAAACTCCGCTCGGCGGGATCCAAGCCAAAGATCGGGTAGTCGCGTACAAAATAGGACTGGTCGACCATCGACAGCCTCACCCCGCAAGCCTCGAGTTCTGCGATATTGCCCTCGCCCATCAAAACCATGAGACATGCCACGCAAAACAGCGCATTATTGTCGAGCGAAGCCAGATCGGCAAGTGCCGCGCCATATACGTTGACAATCTCGTTTTCGAGCAGACCGGCTACGTCGCCTTGGCCATACAGACCCGTCTGCAATGCCGAAACGAGCTCGGGCACGCCCTGCGTGAGCTGATAGAAGTCGAGCGATGTGCTGATCGAAAACGCCGATGCCCACGCCGAATACTCATAGGCATGCACCTTGAGCATCTGCGCATTGATCTTAACCGAATCGCCCAGCCCATGAATCAGCTGACGATTTGAAGGACGGCAGGAGATAAAGACCCCTACCCCCATAGCGCGCAGGCCGCGAATCCTGTCGATGAGGTCTTCGGTATCGTGCTGATCGAGGTTTGGCACATTATCAATCGCGATAAGGGAGTGCGGTTTGTCTTTGAGTTCTTCGGTAACCACCTCGAGCTGCATAAACACCTCGCGCCCAGTGGCGCGATCGGCCTCGATAATCCGCACGGGGCCTCGCGTCGGGTCGCATTTAACCTCATGGGTGTACTGCAGCAGCACCGAGGTCTTCCCAAACCCGTCGGGCGCATAAAGAACCACGATGCCGGCCTTTCGGCCCTTGGCGATAAGCTCATTCATCAAGCGTTCGCGTCGCACCATATAGCCTCCGCCCAGCGGCATCAGCTCGAGGTCGTCTATACCGCTCAAATCGTTTACCATGCCCGCTCCTCAACTCGACCGTATGGACACTGTAGCCGCAAGACCATACAAGCCGCGCTATGAATAGAGCGACCTTGTGTTTTAGGTTGTCTTTTGGTACGCAAGCGGCAAGTTTTTGTACAGCGAGGACCGATTGTTATTAATCCCCCGACTAATCGGTCTTTAAGCAGGTAAATGAGCTTGTCAGCTTGTCCCATCTAAGCGGCAGTGTAACGCAGATGAACAAGGTTCAGCCATGTCATTCAACTCGCCTAGCACCCGCTACCGTCTACGACCTTCTAGTGGCATTTTTGCATAGAATCTGGTATAGAATGAATCAAGCTGTTGGACATCCGGCATTCGTCAAGCTTGCGGCAAGTTTTTGGTCAAGTGGGCAAAAAGGGATAGCAAAAAGGCCCCCGCAAAGCGGAGGCCTTAGGCAAGGCTATGTCGAGCTGCAGGATTCGCGCTACTCGCAGAGCGAAAGGGCGGCCTCGTCGGCAACGACAACGCAGTTAGTGTGCAGCTGCAGGATCGAAGCCGGGCACTCGGGCGTAACCGGACCATAGCACATGTCATGCACGGCCTGAGCCTTGGCCTCGCCATTGGCGACGACCAGGATCATGCGGGCATACATGATGGTCTGGGTACCCATGGTGTAGGCCTGACGGGGAACATCGTCGATGCTGTCGAACAGGCGGCTGTTGGCCTGAATGGTGCTCTCGGTGAGGTCGACGCAGTGCGTGCCCTTGGAGAAGTGGTCATCGGGCTCGTTGAAGCCGATGTGGCCGTTGTTGCCAATGCCAAGCAGCTGCAGATCCGGGTAACCGGCGGCGGCGACGATCTTGTCGTACTCAGAGCAGGCAGCGGCGGCGTCGGGGTTGGAACCGTCGGGCACATGCGTGTTGTTCAGGTCGATGTTGATGTGATCGAAGAAGTTCTCACGCATGAAGTAGTGATAGCTCTGGGGATCGTCGTGCGAAAGGCCGCGATACTCGTCCAGGTTATAGGTGCTGACCTCGGCAAAGTCGACGTCGCCCTTCTTGTACCAAGCAGCGAGCTGCTTGTAGGCACCGATCGGGGTGGAGCCGGTGGCAAGGCCCAGCACACAGTCGGGCTTGAGGATAACCTGGGCCGAGATGATATTAGCGGCCTTGCGGCTCATATCCTCGTAGTCTTTAGCTTTAATGATCTTCATTACGCGTCCTTTCTCGTACAAGAGAGGCAAGGCTCCCTTACAAGCACTTGCCCGCGGCCCGCGTCGGCCGCAACCAACGTGTGCGGCCACCAGGGCGAGGTCGCGTAATGTATGTGTCTCGTGTCTAGCCGCGTCGAGGCCCCTGCCCGTCCACGGTGACCCAAAGCCTTTTAGCTTCGGACAAATCCCATCTTGCCACTGAGGGCGTCCTCTTTCAAGGGCGCCCTCCGTAAACGTGTTTGAATTGTAGACTAATGGCCACGTGCACTTGCTAGCGCTCGCGAGCAACGATGAGCTGGTCCATCTCTTCGACATGCACGCCAACGGAGCCCTTGATGCTCGAGAACTCAACGGAGTTGCACACCAAGATGGGAACCGTCACATCGTAGCCCTCGGCAGCAATTGCCTCGCGATCGAACTCAATGAGTACATCGCCCTTATGGACGATGTCACCCACTTGCGCATGTACGGTAAAGTGCTTGCCCTCGAGCTGAACAGTGTCCAAACCAACGTGGATGAGCACGTCCAGGCCATCGACCGTGTTAAGCGCAACGGCGTGTCCCGTGGGAAAAATAGCCTCGACCTTGGCATCAGCCGGCGCGATCACGCGCGTTCCGGTGGGCTGAATCGCCACGCCCTGGCCCAAAAGGCCGGTAGCAAACGTCTGATCGTTTACCTCGGAGAGCGGAATGACGTCACCCGAGATGGGAGCATCCAACGTAAGGACTCGACCACGCATACCAAAAGACCTTAGGACTTTAGTGAACATGCTCCCCCTCGGACATACCGATCAACCAAAATAACCTTAACAGTTTACCACTTGGCACCCGTTTTTGACCATTAGGGAAGTTCGCGCTTGACAACCTCGACGATGTCGTCGACAACGCGCTGGGTCAGCTCGTGCGTCTCGGCCTCGGCCATCACGCGGACCAGCGGCTCGGTACCGCTCGGGCGCACCAGAATGCGGCCGCGGCCGTCAAGCTCCTTCTCGGCAGCAGCGACGGCATCCCAAATGGGCTGGCAATCGTCCAGACCAGCCTTGTTGTCGGAATGCACGTTGACGAGTACCTGCGGGTACTTCTTCATGATGCCGGCAAGATCGGTGAGGGTACGACCGGTGCGCTTGAGCACGGCCAGCAGCTGCAGAGCCGTCACCAAGCCGTCACCGGTGGTGTTGTGCTCCAGGAAGATGATGTGGCCGGACTGTTCGCCGCCGATGACGGCGCCGTCCGCGAGCATGCGCTCCAAAACGTAGCGGTCGCCCACGGCGGTCTGAACCATCTCGAAGCCCTGCTCCTTCATAGCGATGGAGAAGCCCAGGTTGCACATGACGGTCGAGACGATCTCGGAGTTGGCGAGCTTGCCGCGAGCGGCGAGGTCAGAACCGCAGATAGCCAGGATGTAGTCACCGTCGATCTCATTGCCCTCGCTGTCCACGAACAGCACGCGGTCGGCGTCGCCGTCGTGGGCCAGACCGATGTCAGCATGGGTGCGCAGCACGAGCTCGCGCAGGGGCTCGAGGTGCGTAGAGCCGCACTCAACGTTAATGTCGGTGCCGCAGTAATCGGTGTTGATGGCATGGACCGTGGCACCCAGGCGCTGCAGCGCGGCGGGCGTAGTCTGGCAGGAAGCACCGTGACCGCAGTCGACGGCAACGACTAGGCCGTCGAGCCTCAGGCCATCGAGCGTATCGATGGCGTGGTCGACGTATGCCTTGCGAGCGTCCTTCATCTTGATGATGTGGCCCACACCGGCGCCGGTCGGCAGCGTGTCGGCAGCCATGGCTTCCTCGGACATGACCCAGGCGCTGATCTCTTCCTCGACAGCATCGGGAAGCTTCATACCCTTGCGGCTAAAGAACTTGATGCCGTTGAACTCCGGCGGATTGTGCGAAGCGGAGATGACAATGCCGCCATCGAGCTCGTTTTGAACAGTGAGCAGCGCCACGGCGGGCGTGGGGATAACGCCGCAGCAATGAGGACGGCCGCCCTCGGCCATAATGCCGGCGGTCAGAGCGCTCTCGAGCATGGTGCCCGAAAGGCGCGTGTCGCGGCCGATGCAGATATCCGGACCAAGAAACTTGGTCGCCGCACGGCCCAGGCGAAACGCGAGGTCGCACGAGAGGTCGGCATTGGCGACGCCACGGACGCCATCGGTACCGAAGATGTTCTGGGGCATAGGATCGCTCCTTCCCTAGCAGGCGATATGCAACCGCCCACCCTAGTCGAAAAAGAAAAGCGGGACCCGCCGAGGAATCGGCAGGCCCCGCTTGTACATTGTATCTCGAAAGGAGATAAAACCTTAGCGCTTGGAGAACTGGGGAGCGCGGCGGGCCTTCTTGAGGCCGTACTTCTTGCGCTCGACCACGCGAGCATCGCGCGTAAGGAAACCGGCCTTCTTGAGGTCAGCACGGTAGTCGCCAGCGTTCAGAAGAGCGCGAGCGATGCCCAGGCGCAGAGCGCCGGACTGACCGGAGATGCCGCCGCCATCGCACAGAGCGATAACGTCGAACTGACCGGCGGTGTCGGTCACCTTGAAGGGAGCAAGGGCGTTCTCAACGAGCTGATGGCGGCCGAAATACTGCTCGGCGTCACGCTTGTTGATGGTCACCTTGCCGGTGCCGGGGACGAGACGGACGCGGGCGACGGCGTTCTTACGACGACCGGTACCCTGGTAGACAACGGTGTTCTCAGCCATCTTTAAGCCTCCAGCTCAATCTTCGTGGGGTTCTGGGCAGCATGCGGATGCTCGGCACCAGCGTAGACCTTAAGCTTGGTCATCTGGGCACGGCCGAGGGTGGTCTTGGGCAGCATACCGCGAACGGCGCGCTCGATGACCTTCTCCGGGTGCTTCTCCATAGCCTGGCGGAAGCTCTCAGCCTTGAGGCCGCCGTTGTAGCCGCTGTGGCGATAATAGGTCTTCGTGTCGGCCTTGTTACCGGTAAGCTGGACCTTATCGGCGTTGATGACGACAACGAAGTCGCCGCAGTCGCTGTTGGGCGTGAACTGGGGCTTGTTCTTACCGCGCAGGATCATTGCGATCTGGGTGGCAAGACGGCCCAGGACAGCACCATCGGCGTCGACGAGAACCCAGTTGCGCTGGACCTCGCCCTGCTTGGCGTAGTGAGTCGATTTCGAAATCACTTAGACTCCTCCATGTACAGTACGTGTTGTTACAGAGATTCACGGGGCTCTGCAAGTAACCCGTCCATATTACCCCGCTCGCCGTACGAGTCAACAGGTATTTTGGCTCCGACCAGAGTTTCTGCACATGTCATCCACGAGCCGTGATTTTCCAGCTCTTTAGCTGTTGTCATTTTTTGAGGGTTCGCCGTCACTAGCGCTCAACGAACTCTTGGATTTCCGCGAGCAGGCGCTTTGCCTCCTGGCGGCCCTGGATATACAGGTCCAGAAGCTTTGCCGGATCGTGCTCAACATGGCCGACCTCGACCGGCTTTTGCGGAGCGACGACCAACGCACGGCCCTCGCGCTCATACTTCCACAGGTGCATGCGCTGGATGTTGTAACGGTCGTGGCGCGTCTCGATAGCCTCGAGCAGATAGGGGTAGTCGGCATAGCGGGCGCGCGCGGCCGGCAAAAACTCGTAGGGCTTTTTCTCGTACGAGCGGTCCTGCGTGACGATGACGACCGCACGGTCGAAGCCCGCCTCCTCCAGCACATGCTCGATAGGAACCGAATCGGCCACGCCGCCGTCGACGTATTTGTGCCCGTCTATCTCGACCGGCGGTGTCACCAGCGGCAACGAGGTCGATGCGCGCACAGCGTCGAGGTCGAGCACGGCGCTTTTGACCGGGAGGTACGTGGCGGTTCCAAAGAGCATGTCCGTCGCGACGGCGTACATCTCGATGGGGCTCGCATCGAACGTCTCGTTGTCAAAGGGGTCCAGGCGGTCCTGGACATCGTTGAAGATAAAATCGTAGCCGACGATAGAGCCCGTGGCCGCAAACGACGCGGCGCCCATGAAGCGGTTGTCGTTACAGAAAGCCAGGTTGATGCGGTTGGCACGGCCGATCTGGTGCGATTTGTAGTTCACGCCGTTGAGGGCGCCGGCCGATACACCGTAGACAGCCGGAATCTCGACGCCAGCCTCCATGAGAACGTCGAGCACGCCTGCGGTAAATTGCCCGCGAAAGCTACCGCCCTCCAGGACGAGCGCGACCTTGCCGGCGTTCTTTGCCTTATCTTCTGCAGTCATGTTGACCTCCTGCGATTGCGTTTTGGCTTTCTTCTACCCAGTTTTGGGATGGCGAGAGCGCAGGTTTTGGAGTTGAGGAGGGCGGGGCGGTCGGCGGGAAAGCGCGTCCCGTTCTGGGCGCGGATTCCGGGACGAACTTTCCGCTAGCCATTCATTTGGAAACTGCATCCCATTCCGAACGAAGATTCCGGGATGTACTTTCCGCTTGAGCTGCCATTGGGAAAGCATATCCCACTCTACGGCTCGATTCCGGGTCGCAGTTTCCGCTTGAGGCATCATCCGGAAACTACATCCCAGTCTGAGCGCGGATTCCGGGACGTGCTTTCCGCCTGGGCTGCCATCGGGAAAGCGTGTCCCGGTCTGCGTTGCCAAGGCGTTTTCTTTACGCCCGCGCCCTGCATAGAGTTCGATTCTCCGCGGGTTTGGGATTCCGTTGATGTGGCGCATGGCAGGCTGGGATTCGATAACATCGCATCCATATCGGGTCGAGGCTTTGCGCGGAGAATCCGCGTGTTCGCTTCGCGAACCCGCACCGGCTTCGGCCGCCTGTCGGCGTCCTCGCCCGCTCGCTACAAACGCTCCGCGTTTGTTTAACGCTCGCGCCCTGCATAGAGTTCGATTCTCCGCGGTACGGACTAGAAATAAAAAGACAGGCAGATACGAATATCTACCTGTCTGTTGCTTATGGTGGAGGCGCGGAGAATCGAACTCCGGTCCACGAAAGCCCCCTGATTGGCATCTCCAAGCTCAGTCGCTGGTTTAGTCTCGGACGCTTTGCGCGCAGCGACACGCTCGCGGTGTCCTAACCGGTTCGGTCTTAGCCCGCGCCATACCGATTACGTGCGCAGGAGCATTCCCCTAAAATGACGTCGCGCCGGTGTCGGGGAAATCACCGGGTTGACGCGCCGCTATAAACTAAGCAGCGAGAGCCATAGGCTCAAAAGAAGAGTTGTTGTCAATTCAATTTGACGGTACCCCTGTTTAACGAGGCGAGGAGACCTCGGCTTGCTTCCTCTCTCAGAGCTATCGTGTCGAAACCAGTCGCCCCCGAATGTCGGGAAAGTCTGGATGGCATTGGGCACGAGCGCCCAACACTCGTCGACTTTTCAAGGAACATGCAGGGCGAGCCCCGCTTGTGGAGTGTTATCTTACCACGTTCTGAAAGCGGACAGCTGTTCTATGCACGAGCTGTGAAGACCCCAATGTGCGCCGCACTTCGCACTTTTGCTACCGATCGCGTCACGTATATTTTCGCCAAGCAAAATTGACCCGTCGAAAGGACCGTTATGGATACCAAGCAGCAACTCGTCAATGCCCTCGCAGGCCTGGGCTCAACCATTACCGAAGCTATGGATGTCATCGAGGGCTTTGTCCCCTGCGGACATCCCGCCCTCACGGTATCGAACGCACTCGTCGCGCTGGACGCTGACGATGATGTAGCTCTCGCCCAGCAGCTTGAGACCGTCGAGGGCTTTATCGACCACGTGAGTGAGAACCGCGGCGTGGCCGCCTACCACGACATCGAGGTCGAGCTCGCGGGTCCCAAAGCCGATCTGCTCGCAGCAATCCGCGAGGTAGGCGCCCTTATGCAGACCGCAGGCGTCAAGAACACCCAGGTCAACGAGTGGGTCTACCGCAGTCTGGCAGCACTCGGCAGCTCCGACGAAAAGGCTGGCGAAAAGCTCGCCGAAAGTCCCGCCATTAAGGCCGAGCTTTTGTAAATAGCAGACGCGGGTCCCTTGGCGCATCGTCGTCCAAGAGGCCCGCAAACAGTTCGCGTCAACCGATAGCCGCGCCACCGCGTTCGGCTAAAGCCAGAATCGGCATCATTTGACGAGGCGTCTTTGCTGCAAGATCGGCATGTTCGAGCAGCTTACGATCGTTGGTCACCAAGTAATCAACCTGGGCGCGTTTGCATGCGGCGAGTACCAAGTTGTCCTCGTAATCGCGATGGAGCGCTAAGTATTTGTCGGCCAGCCAAAGGTCCGACGCATCTGCGCCCACGGCCGTGGCGTTTTCGGTCATGTTCCGAACAAACGCCAACGCCGCATCGCCAATTGCACGGGCAGATGCCTCGTCGAGCGCTCCCCCGCTGGCAAGAACGCTGCGCTTCAGTTCGTGTTGGACAACGTACAGCACGTCCTTGGCGATATGCACCGGAAAGAACAGCAATGCCCCCGCCTCCGTCGCCTGCCCAATAAACGCGCGTGCGGCAAGCGACTCGGCATGGTCGGCGCAAAACGAATCGACCCATACGTTGGCATCCACCATTATTTTGAGGGGAGCCCCGCTCACAGGATCATCCCCTTTTGGCGATAGCGCTCGTCCATGGCTTCGGAATAGATTGTGTCCCAATCGCGATCGTCGGATACAGGCGACGCAGCGATGCCCATATCTGCATAAAGCCGGTCTGCCACTGCCCACGACGCGGCGAACGGAGTATCGGGCGCGACGGCCTGCTGCCGGTCGTCGACGGCCGCAAGCACTTCCTCGCACTGCCCGCCACCCTGCGCGACCTTGGCCACCACCTTTTTGATGAGCTCGGGCAGCGACCCGCCCGAAAGCCGCAGCGCCTCCTCGGCACGGTTCTTGACCTGGCGATCCACGCGAACGTTCACCTGCGCCATGCCGCTAACAGCACCCACGTCGATCCCGCTCCCTTCAATTGCTAGCCATGCTAGCAACACTATATCGAGAAGCTAGCAAATGGTCAAATGCAAAAGGCCTGCGCCCGGACGACACCGATGCCGTCTGGGCGCAGGCCAGATAACGTGCGCGAACACGTCTGCTAGCGCAGGTAAGCCTTCGCGTTGCCCAGGCTGTAGGCAATCGTCGAGCCGTTGTGCAGCAGTGACGACGTCTGCGGAGTGATCATGCCGGTAATACCCAATGCCAACAGCGCTGAGTTGGTGAGCATCACCTTAGAGTAGGAGCTCGTCAGACGATCAATGAGGCCCTGGCTCATGCGGCGCAGGCGCACGATCGCAGCGAGATCCGTGTCGGTCAGGATGATATCGGCGACCTCCTTGGCGATGTCGCTTCCGCCGCCCATGGCCAGCCCCACGTCGGCCAAACCGAGCGCCGGCGAATCGTTGACGCCGTCGCCCACCATGGCAACGTGGCGCCCCTCGCCCTTAATGCGCTCAACATACGCGTACTTGTCCTCGGGCAGCAGCTCGGCCTTAAACTCGTCGACACCTGCCTCGCGAGCAATGCGCTCGGCCGTGCGCTCCGAGTCGCCCGTGAGCATGACCACGTGCTTAACGCCCAACGCGTGCAGGTCGGCGATGGCCTCGCGGACCCCGGGCTTAAGCGGGTCCTCGATACCGAGCACGCCCACAACGGTGCCGTCGACCGCCAGATACAACGGCGACAGGCCCTGCATCTGGGACTCGATGCGCTCCTTAATGTCGGAATCGAGCTGCGCGCCCTCGTCCTCAAACACAAAGTGCGACGAGCCGATAATCGCGCGACGCCCCTCGATGGACGAAGCGATGCCGTGCGCCACAATATACTCGACCGCAGCATGGCGCTCGCGGTGCTCGAGCCCGCGCTCACGTGCCGCATTTACCACGGCGCGCGCCACCGGATGCGGGAAATGCTCCTCCAAGCAAGCGGAAAGGCGCAGGATCTCGTCCTCGCTCCAGCCATCGGTGGTGAGCACGCAGGCAAGACGCGGCTGCGCCTCGGTAAGCGTGCCGGTCTTATCAAACACAATGGTGTCGGCCTTGGCAAACGACTCAAAGTACTTGGCGCCCTTGACCATGACGCCCATCTTGGCAGCATCGCTCATAGCGGTCATGACGGCAACGGAACCCGTGAGCTTGAGTGCGCACGAGTAGTCGACCATCAGTGCCGCTGAGGTCTTGATGAGGCTGCGAGTGGTAAGCGCAACCAGACCCGCAAGCAGGAAATTCCACGGGACGATCTTGTTGGCAAGGTCCTCCATATGCGACTGGCCCTCGGACTTGAGCGAGTCGGCCGTCTGCACGAGCGAGACGATCGAGCGCAGCTTGGTCTGCGCCGTGTTGGCGCGCACGCGCACCAAGATGCTGCCGTCCTCCACGACGGTGCCGGCGAACACGTCGTCGCCCACGCTGCACTCGACGGCCAGCGGTTCGCCGGTCAGGGTCGCCTGGTTGACCATAGCGCTCCCCTGCTCGACCACGCCGTCGATGCAGATGGACATACCGGTGCGCACGGCGACCAAATCGCCGGGTTCAAGCTCGGTGGCGGCAACGCTTACCTCGGTGTCGCCGACGACTTTTTGCGCCTTGTCGGGCACGTCGAGCAGCGAGTTGATGAGCTCGTTTTCGCTCATGGCGCGGGTGTAGTCCTCGAGTAACTCGCCCACGTTGAGTAGGAACATCGTCTGGCCCGCGGTGTCGACATCACGCTTGACGAACGAAATGCCGATGGCCGAAGCGTCGAGCACGGGAACGGTCAGGCGCGGCTGCGCCAGCTCATGAAGGGCAGCGCGCAAAAATGCCATGTAACCGGCCACGACAAATACCGCACGCAAAGGCGTCGGCAAGAACCAGCGACGTGCGTAATGGGCACCGACGAGTGTCGCCAGGTCCATAACGAGTTTGTGCTTGCGCGGCTCGAGTTGCATCACGTAGCCCGACTTGGCATCGGCGATAGCTTGAGCATCGAGTGCGCCCAAGGCGTCGAGCACGCTCGCGCGGCGTGGCTCGTCGTACTCCAGCGCCATCTGGCCAATGCGGCCATACACGCGCACCTTGTGCACGCCGTCGATATCGCCGCTGAGCTTAAGAAGTGCATCGAGATCGCTCTCTGGCACAGGACCCGCCAATTGAAGACGGGTCCTGCCGGGGATCTCGCTGATAATCGAGAATCTCATAGTTTGTGCCTAGGAGCGCTACTCGGCTGCCTCGTCAGCAGCGGCCTCGCTCTGGGTGATGTAGGCAGCCTCGGCAACCATGTCATCGACATTAGCCTTGGCCTGCTCGACCATGTCCTGGTAGCAGTTCTTGACGCGCATACCGCACGCGATGCCCCGCACGCAGGCATTCTTTACCGGAGCGCTGGTGAGCAGCTTGATGCCGGCCGTACCAAGCAGAAAACCGCCACCGACAAGCAGGGTATTGAACGTCGACTTCTTCATGTTGCTTCTCCCTTTTGCCGCATTGGACGCGGCACGGTGCCTCAGCACCCGAGTAAACAAGTTTGCTCGAGCACACTTTTGAGACTAGTTTAGTATAATTATTTGGTCAACAACGGCTAACTTTTTGGAAACTATGGGGGTGAACTCAATATGGCAAAGGGACAGTCCCTTTGCCACAGTCCTACAGCTGCCAGGCAGCCGCTTCCTTTTGCAGCGCAACCATGCGGGCGAATTCTCCACCTGCCGCTTTGAGCTGCGCCGGAGTGCCCTGCTCGGCAACCACTCCATCCTTGAGCACAACGATTTTGTCGGCATTTTCCACCGTACGCATACGGTGGGCAATAACGATAACCGTCTTACCTGCAAGCAGACGGGAGAGTGCCTGCTGTACCACGGTCTCGTTCTCTACATCCAAGCTTGCCGTCGCCTCGTCCAACAGCACGATGGGCGCGTCTTTGAGCAGCGCGCGGGCGATAGAGATGCGCTGGCGCTCGCCGCCGGACAGCTTGGAGCCGTTCTCGCCGATCATGGTGTCGTAGCCCTGCGGCATACGACTCACAAACTCGTCGCAGTTGGCGGCACGCGCGGCCGCAAGCACTTCCTCATCGGTGGCATCACGACGCCCGAGGCGGATGTTTCCCATCACCGTGTCGTCAAAGAGCAGCACGTCTTGGAACACAATGGCGTAGTCGCGCAGGAGCACCTCGGGATCCACGCTCGCAACATCCACACCGCCCACAGTAACCTTGCCCGCAGTGGCATCCCAAAAGCGTGCGGCCAGGCGGCTCACCGTAGACTTACCGGAACCCGAAGGACCGACCAGCGCCGTGACCTCGCCTTCCTTGGCGGTAAAGCTCACATCAGTAAGAACTTTCTCGCCGGCGCGGCCGTCCTCGCCCGCACCATAGCCAAATGCCACGTGATCGAATACCACATCGTGGCCTGCAGGCTCAAATTTCTCGCTGCCCCGCGCCACAGGCTCTTCCATGATGGAACGCATGCGCTTGGCAGACGCCTCGGCAACAAACAGCTCGGACATTAACATTAACGCCTGGTCAAAGGGCGCATAGATACGGCTCACCATAAGCAGGAAGGCAAACATCACCAAGAAGTCGACCTGCCCGGAGGCGACCACCGCGGCGCCCGTGACCAGCGTGGTGGCAATGCCCAGACGCAGGATGACAAAGGCGGAGTTGACCAAAAGCCCGTTAGCGAGCTCGCCCTTGGTGGTCTCGCGCTCCTCGGCATCGATCACGGCGTTGAGTCCCTCAAGATAATGGGCCTCCTGGTTGGTGGCGCGAATCTCGCGAACGCAGTCGAGCGTCTCTTGAATTGCCTCGGTAACCTTGACTTTCTCGGCGCGCACGCGATCGAACACCGGAGTCATGGGGCCGCGTGTTAGATACAGCACGGCAAAGGCCACGGGAACGCTCCAAAACGCCGCGATCGCCAGCTGCCAGCAAAAGAACAGCGACGCCACGAATACAATGGCGCTTGCGATGATGGCACCCCAAAGCTCTCCCAGCACGTGGCTGTAGGCGTGCTCCATGGCCTGGACGTCACACCCATGATGGTCTCGGTTAAATCGGCCAGATCACGACGACCAAAAAACGACAGCGGCAGTTTGCGCAAGCGCTCGGCGATCTCCATACGCTGCTTGCCGCACTCCTCGTAAAAGATGCAGTAGGTGTAGTAATACTGCTGCCAGTTAGAGGCAAAGAGCAACACGAAAAAGACCAGGAGGCCGCCCACGATCGGCAGGGCATCCGGCAGGTCAGCCCCGCTGGCGAGATGCTCGACAAAGCCGGCCATAACCAGGAATAAAAAGCCCATGCCGGCCATGGTGATGAGATTGGTGAGCGTGGTCCAGAAAATGCCGCGTTTTACGCCGGCGACGCCTTTATCGGATAGGAAATACTTCTTTTGGAATGAGGCGAACATTTAGGCCTCGCCTCCCTTCGTGACGGTGGCATCCGCGGTCGCTGCAGTGATTTTCCAGCTCGCGGCCTGTTCGTACTCGGCCCACATCTTGGCATACAGGCCATTTTGGGACAGCAACTCGGCATGGGTACCCGACTCCTGCACGCTGCCCTGGTTGAGCACCACGATTTGGTCTGCGCCCACTACAGTCGAGAGTCGGTGCGCGATCATAATGACCGTGCGACCCGCCGCCAGTTTGCTAAAAGCACGTTGGATGAGCGCCTCGTTCTCGGGATCGGCAAACGCCGTGGCCTCATCGAGCACCACGATAGGCGCGTCTTTAAGGATCGCGCGGGCGAGTGCCACGCGCTGGACCTCGCCGCCCGAAAGATATGCTCCGCCGGCACCGAGCATGGTATTGATGCCCTGTGGGAGCTTGGCCACAATGTCGTCGCACTGAGCTGCGGAGAGGGCCGCACGCACTTCGTCGTCAGTGGCCGTAGGCTTGGAGGCGCGCACGTTATCGGCAAGTGTTTGCCGGAACAGCTGGTTGGTCTGGAACACGAAGGCGACCTGGTCCATAAGCTCGTGCGAATCCATATCGCGAACGTCCACACCGCCTACGAGCACTCGACCCGAGGAAACATCCCAAAAACGCGGGATCAGGCTTGCGCAGGTTGACTTACCGCCACCAGAGGGACCCACCAGGGCGAGGGTGCTACCAGCGGAAACGCTGAAACTTACATGGCTAACGGCAGGTGCTTCGGCACCTTCGTACGTAAAGCTCACGTCCTCAAATCGCACGTCGCCGCCGGCAGGGTGCTTGGGTTGTGCGGGCACGGAAAGCTGCTTGGAATCCATGACGCTTCGAATACGAGCCAACGAATCGGCACTCATCTGAGAGGCCTCGCCCACAAACATGAGCTTGGTCATGGCCGTCGGTACCACGGCCGAAAATATCGCGTAAAACGTGAAGTTGGTCATAAAATGCGCGAAGTCCGTCTCGCCTGGCGCCAACAGCAACGCCACGGGCAACAGGAATGCCTCAAGACCATTGAGCGCGGTAAGGTTGAGTACCTGCGGACCTCGGCAGAACGTGCCCGCATAGTTTTGCGCCATGTCGGCGTATTCGGCGATTGCATCGTGGAGGGCCTTAAAGGAGTAGACCGTCTGCTGAAAAACCTTGACCACGGGGATGCCGCGTACGTATTCGGTGCCGGTCTTGTTCATCTTGACCAGCGCTCCCATGTAGGCCTTCATGAACTCGGCGCCTTCGCCGCTCATCATGGTGGCCATGGCGCCAAACGAAACGACGACCGAGATAAGGCATGCCGCGCCCAAGCGCCAATCGAGGGCGAAAAGCAGCACGAGCAAGCCCACGACCATGGCGGCGGCGCCGGCGATATCGGGCAGCATGTGCGCGAGCAGGGTCTCGGTGGAGGCGGCGCATCCGTCTACAATACGGCGCAGCTCACCGGTGGCGTGCGTGTCAAAGTAGCCGAGCGGCAGCTTAAGCAGGTGCTCGCTCGTAGTCTTGCGGATATTGGACGCGCAGCGAAACGCAGACAGGTGCGTGCACATGAGCCCCACGAAATAAGCTACGATGCTTGCCAGCGCAAACCCCACGGCCCACCAGCCATACATCGCGATGTCGCAGGCTTCGCTCCAGTTAGGTGCCACGGCGATCAGGTCGCGAGCGACAAGCCAAATGCACACGTACGGGCCAAAGCTCAGCAGCTGCGAGAGCGCCGAGAGCGCCATGCCCAAATACGTTAGGAATTTACGGTCACCGGCATACGCGAGCAACTCGCCGATGCCTCCACCTTCCCTTTTTGATCCCTTTGCCATGAGATTCCTTTCTAACGGCTTGAGAGTTAACCGTAATGAACTTATCATTGATGTGTTAGCCATGGCTCACAATCAAGCCAGGCGTGGACGTTTCTGCAAAGGAAAGGGACGCTTTTGCAAATACGGCGGGCAGCGACCGACATAACCGAGCTCTACGCACCACAGTTTGAGCAGTTTGGCCTGGAGCTTTCCGGCAAGGGCGCTGTCTTTACCGGCGAGGTGGCAAACGATCGGGCGCACGGACGCGCATGGATCATGCCCCTCTCCCCTGCCTGCATCGTCATGGAGCATTTCATCACCCCGACGCACGATATGTACCTGGCCGAATACACACCCGAGCCATATGCCTGCGTGAGCGAGGTCAGCGCGCCCACACTTACATGCATGCCCGAGGCTGGCATAACGCCCGCGAACCTCAAACCATTGCATGGACCGTGGCCAAACAATGCCGTTTGCAGCTTTATCCAAGATAACTGTGGCGAGGAATTAAGCCCGCTGTTTGCGGGGGAGCTCTATCACTCGCGCTCGGTGCTCTTTTTGCCTGGATATTTTGACGAACTGGAGCACCGCTATCCCACCGAGTTCGCGGGAATCTTTGAGGCGTTTGCCGAGCCATGGCACGAGGAAGCGACGTCTGCCATCTGCCACACGCTGCGCCGGATTAACGAGGACCGCGCTCGCACCGTAGGCGGACACGTCTATATGCAGGGCATCGTGGAGACCATGGTCGCGGAGCTCGCCTGTTCGCGCGCGGCCCACAAGCAGGCGCGGCAGGCGGCAGACACACGCGTCAGCATAACCATTGCCGAAGAAGCAACGGCAATAATTGAGCGCGCGCTCGACAAAGGCAGACGTGTGGGTATCAACGAGGTGGCCGAGAGGCTCTACACAAGCCGCTCCAAACTATGCGCCACCTTTAAGGCCCAAACTGGCGAGTCCCTGGGCACCTACATTCGCAGACGCCGTATGGAGCGAGCAAAGGACCTTTTGGCCGATAGCGCGCTCACAATAGCGCAGGTGGCAGAGCGTCTAGGCTACCCTCAACAGGCCGCCTTCGCCCAAGCCTTCAAGCAACACACCGGCACCACCCCCACCACCTGGCGCTCCCAACATATATAAAGAATGAGGGCGCCAACGGCGACCTCATTCACTCTATTCCATTCAGCCCCACCTGACCCGAACGGCCGAGTCGTCTGGCCGGGGAAGTCCCGAGTCGCCGGGGTGTTTGCTCCAAATGAGTTCCGCATGCAAAGAAGGCCACTAAATGTGGCCTTCGTCTTGCATAGGACTGTTTGAAATTTGGAGGAAATACCCCGGCGACTCGGGGCTTCCCCGGCCTCGCAGCTACGAAAGCGACGTTCTCAGCAACTCGTTGAAGAGCTTCGGGTTGCCCTTGCCGCGGCTCGCTTTCATGCACTGGCCCACCAAAAAGCCGATGACCTTCTGGTTGCCGTCACGATACTGCTGCGCCTGCTCGGCACAGTTTGCCAGCACCTCGTCCACGATCGGCTGCAGCGCGCCGGCATCGCTCACCTGACGCATACCGCGCTCGTCGACGATCTTGTTGGGGTCATCACCGGTCTGGGCCATGGCCTCAAACACCTCGTGCGCCTGATTGGAGCTAATGGCATCGGTCGCCAGCAGCTTGGCAAGAGCTGCCACCTGAGCCGGCGCGATACCGGACTCGGCGAGCGACACGCCCGCGCCCTTAAGGTAGGCGATCATCTCGTTGACCAGCAAGTTCGCGACCGTCTGGGCCTCCTTGCCAGCCATACCGGCAGCGGCGGCCTCAAAGAAGTCGGCAAACTCGGGGTCGCCAGCGATCTGCTCGGCATCGGCCGCCTTAATGCCAAAGTCGGCCTCAAAGCGGGCGCGCTTGGCATCGGGCAGCTCGGGGATCTCGCCACGGCAGCGGTCGATGAACTCGTCGTCCAGATCAAACGGCGCCAGGTCGGGATCGGGGAACAGGCGATAGTCGTCGGCCGTCTCCTTCACACGCATGACCACGGTGCGCTTGCGGCTGGGCTCCCAGTGGCGGGTCTCCTGATAGATGATGCCGCCCTCCTCGAGCACCTCGGCCTGGCGGCAAATCTCGTAGGCAAGGCCGTCGTGCAAGCTCTTAAACGAGTTAAGGTTCTTAAGCTCGGTCTTGGTGCCCAGCTTGGTCTCGCCGCGGCGACGCAGCGACACGTTGCCGTCGCAGCGCATGGAGCCCTTCTCCATGGAGCAGTCGGAAATGCCCAGCGTCACAAAGATACGACGGAGCTTTTCCATAAACAGGCGAGCCTCCTCGGGCGTGCGCAGGTCGGGCTCGGTGACGAGCTCAATCAGCGGCGTCCCGCAGCGGTTGTAGTCGACGAGTGACTCGGCAGCGGCGGTAATGCGGCCCTCGGCACCGCCCACGTGCACCATCTTGGCGGCGTCCTCCTCCATGTGGATGCGCAGGATGCGGATGGGCACCGTGTAGGAACCGTCCTCGCGACGCTCGGGCATCTGCAGGTTGGACGCGTCATAGCTGGCCAGATGGCCGGCGCGCTGATTGCCTTCGCGCATGGTCGTCGTCATGGACGTGGACAGGCCCTCGGCGTTGGCCGAGGCGCTCGCCAGGCTCTGGGCCTCGGCCTCGCCAAACGCGCAGTCGGGGCGCTCGGCGGCACCGCGACCGGTCACGTCCAGATCCAGGTGACCGTACATGGCAAAGGCGACCGGACCCTGCGTGGTCTGGAAGTTCTTGGCCATATCGGGATAGAAGTAGTGCTTGCGGTAGAACATCGAGTGGCGCTGGATCTCGCAGTTGGTGGCGAGACCGGCCTTGACGATGCTCTCGATGGCGCGCTTGTTGGGCACCGGCAGGGCGCCGGGCAGGCCCAGGCACACCGGACACACGTTGGCGTTGGGCTCGTCATCGTGGCTGAGCTTGCAGTTGCAGAACATCTTGGTATCGAGCGCGGTGAGCTCGGTATGGATCTCCAGGCCAATCACGGCCTCCCAATCCTGCAGGACCTCGGAAAGCTCCTTCATTACAGCTCGCCTCCCTTCCCGGCAAAATCGGGCGCGACGGAAAGCGCGGGCGCACCCGTGGCGGCATCGGCAAAGCCGCGCTCCAGGGCGCGGGCAAACGTGAGCAGCTGACGGTCCTTAAACGCCGGACCCACCAGCTGGGCAGAAACGGGCAGCTGAGTATCCTCGCCCAGGCCCAGCGGCACCGAGATGCCACCGTTGCCACAGATGTTGAGCGAGATGGTGTACAGGTCGGAGAGATACATCTGCGTGGGGTCGCTGATCTCGCCAAACTTAAAGGCCGTGCGCGGCGAGGCGGGCATGAGGATGGTGTCCACCTTGGCATACGCGGCGTCGTAGTCCTGCGTGATGAGCGTGCGGGCCTTTTGCGCAGCGTAGTAGTACTTGTCGTACACGCCCGAGCTCAGCAGGTAGGCGCCGAGCATCTGACGGCGCTTGGCCTCTGCACCAAAGCCGTGGGCGCGCGAAAGCGAGCTCTGGTCGGACAGGTTGGCGCAGCCCTCCTCCTGATAGCCGTAGCGAATGCCGTCGAAGCGGGCCAGGTTGGAGAACGCCTCGGCCGGGCCGATGACGTAGTAGGCGGCGATGGCGGCGTCCAGGTGCGGCAGGTCGACCTCGACCAGCTCGGCGCCCTGGTTCTGCAGCTCCTGGGCGGCGCGCTGAACAGCGGCCTTGACCTCGGGCGTCAGACCCTCGGCCTCCATAAACGCAGGGATGATGCCCACGCGCTTGCCCTCGATGCTGTCATTGAGGTGCTCGGTAAAGTCGACGGCGCAATCCTGGCTGGTGCAGTCGTACGGATCGTGGCCCGCGCCGGTAAGCGCGTTCATGGCCAGCGCGACATCCTCGACCGTGCGGCCAAAGGGGCCCACTTGGTCGAGCGACGAGCCAAAGGCAACCACGCCGTAACGGCTCACGGCGCCATACGTGGGCTTAAAGCCCACCACGCCGCTCAGCGACGCCGGCTGGCGAATGGAGCCGCCGGTGTCCGAGCCCAGCGAGAGCGCGACCTCGCCCGCGGCGACGGCTGCAGCGGAGCCGCCCGAGGAACCGCCGGGCACGCGCTCGGTATCCCAGGGGTTGTTGGTGCGGTGGAACGCCGAGCTCTCGGTGGAGCTACCAAAGGCAAACTCGTCCATGTTGGCCTTGCCCATGGGCAGGCAGCCAGCATCGAGCATGCGCTGAACACAGGTGGCGGTGTAGACGCTCTGGTAGTCCCCGAGCATGCGGGAAGCGCAGGTGGTGCGCGTGCCCACAAGGTTCATGTTGTCCTTAATAGCCAGCGGCACGCCCGCAAGCGGGGGCAGCGGCTTGCCTGCGGCACGGTCGACATCCACGCGCGCAGCGGCCTCAAGCGCAAGCTCGGGCGCCACCTGCAGGAATGCCTGGACCCCGCCCTCGCGCGCCTCGATGGCGGCAAGGGAAGCCTGGGCCACCTCGGTAGCGGTAAAGTCGCCGGCAACAACGCCCGCGGCGATCCGGGCGGCGGTAAGGGAATCGAAGCTCTGCGCCATTACTCGCTCTCCCCCTCTCCCAAAATGGACGGCACGCGGAAGTAGCGGTCGCGCGCGCTGCCGGCGTTTTCGAGCGCGACGTCGAGCGGCAGGTCGCGCTCGGGCTCGCGCAGGTCATCGCCCATCACGTTGGACAGGCTTCCGATGGGATGGAACGTGGGCTCCACGTCGGGCAAGTCATATTGCAAGACGGGCTCGAGCATCTGGACGGCGTCGTTCATGTAGGACGTCATCTGGGTGAGCTCGTCATCGGTCAGTGCGATCTTTGCGTACTCGGCGATGCCGCGCACGTCTTTCTCGCTGAGTGCCATAGGCGCTCCCTTCCGCATAACAGATAAACCGCTCTAGTATACAAGGCAACGCCGGCTTGGAGCAGGCGCTTTACCCAAATGCAGCGAAAACGTAACGAGGGCGGCAGCTGGCAGGTCGTGGTTCGGCGGTTCTACAGCGAAACCGCACCGTCCATAGCGAAAACCGTCTCGCCCGCAACGAAGACCATCACAACATTCGACGCTTATCGTCAAAATCGAGATTTTCATCGAATGTTGTGATGGTTTGGAAGCCCCAACCACCACAAAGGTGCCTGTCCCCATTGTGGTGGTTCCGAACGATGTCTTATGCCGAGGCCTTGGCCTTGCGGCGCTTGCGGACCGCGTGGATCACGATGTCCAGCAGCAACAGCACAATGGCCACGACCACAATGAGCACGGCAAACTCGCGCTTGCCCCAGTGGCGACCGGCCAGCGACTTTTGCTTGTCGACGTCCTTCTTGTTGTACTTGGTGCGCACGCAATGCACCAGCAGGCGATGGTCGTTCACGCCATAGGGCGTGCAGGTGACGAGCGTCACCTTGTCGGCGCCGGGCTCGATGGTCAGCGACTCCATCTCCTCGGGCAGCACCACCTCGGAGTCCACCATCTTGTAGGCGAGCGTCTTGTTCATGGTGTGCAGTAGCACCAGGTCGCCGGGCTCCAGCGAGTGTATGTCGTCGAACATACTCAGGTTGCGCATGCCCGAGTGCGCGGTGAGCACGCAATGCGTCGAGGTGCCGCCCACCGGCAGGCTCGTGCCCTCCAGGTGGCCGACGCCCGCCATAAGGACTTCTTCGCTCGTGCCGTGGTAGATGGGCATGCTCACGTCAATGGAGGGGATCTCGACCCAGCTCATCATGGGGTCGCGGTCAAAGATGAGCTGCTGGGCGTAGGGTTCGATCTGGTCGGCGGGAAGTTCGGTGGCCTCGCCCGCCAGCTGCTCGTTAAAAGAGCGCGCCTGGAGCAGGATGCGCTCGCGCTCCTCGGCAGACAGCGCGTCCACGGTGCTGGACACCGTGCTGATCTGGTTGAACACGCCCGAGGCCTCGAGCCGGTCCAAGATCCACGGCCAGGTCATAAGGCCCACGCCAATAAGGATGATGACGATGGTGATGAGCCGGTCGGCCCAGCGCGGCAGCCGCTTGCGGCGGCGCTTGGGCTTTGGTTGAGGTTTGGGTTGAGGGCTTGAGCCGCCGTTGGCCGCGGCGTTATTGCTCTTCATATGTTTGGCGCCCTGCACCATCGCCGGTCACTCCTCTATAGCTCAGGTTGTCTAAACAAATAATAGCCGATTAGCGAGCTTCCGCGCCGGACAACGCAGCTAGACTGCACCGTCCGGGCCACGTAACCACACTCAACCAATCAAGCCATATGTTGCTTTCATCGTCTCAAGCAACTGCGCCATCGTTGCGCCCGCAACCCCGATCTGTTTCAGATTGACGTCGCCCACCTCACAATCTTTAACAAACGCAATCATATCGTCCTTCAGTTCTCCGCGCAGGTCGACACCTTCCGACTCGCCAAGCAGCTGAGCAAGCCTCAGCGCATCGCGTTTATGCTTTTTTACCTTCTTCGAATCAACGTTCTCCCCCGCTTCCCTTCTAGCTTTTAGGTCGAGATACGCCTTCGCTTTGAACGGGACAATGTATTCCGTACCCAGGACCGAAACGCCGCCTACGGTCCGAATTCCCTGAAGGAACAAGCTGTAGTAAGCATCGTCCAACAAAATTGCCGAAAGACTGCTTATGTTTTCATCAACGTGAATTGGCGCCACATCAATCCCCTCACGACCCTTTAGAAAGTCGGGGCACTTCGCGAAGAGTTCGATCATATGGGGGTAACCCGGCCTCTTAGGCTCTGTGAACCGATAAAAACATGAGCCTTTGCCTTCGCCCCAGCCGCAGCGGTAACCGCCATCACGCACCAAAGTCCATATGGCTTCTGCCGTCTGAGGCAACCGGTCATCGGCGACAATTACCACATCAAAATCGTGAGTCGCCCTAAACGGAAGTCCCGCCTCCGCGAGCAAAATGTCGCATGCCGTGCCGCCGATAAGGGCATACGATCCTGCAGCTTCTTGCATATGCTGCTGAAATTCTTGGAGGCCTTCTACAGCGCTTCTTGCCATGGATATTCCCTTTCAAACATTCGATCGACTTCGAGCTGAATTCGCTCATCGTCAATTGCCGCCAAAGATAGCGCAAGCGAAATGTTGTCGACACGGGAGGAGTCGGCAAACACGGGCGCATAGCGCCACACTTGGATCATCGCCGTCTCGTTATCCGGCAACTCCCCGTCTGCGACTTCGAGGTCGCTCAGTTGACGCCATGCACTTCTTAAGACGGCCTTTTGTTCCATGCCCGGCGCAGCGAGCATCGAACGCGCGGCGAGCGCCGTCTCCCCGGCGTCAACAAGACAGTCGATCTGCGGCGTCTTCCTTGCAAAAAAGACCTTCGAGACAGGCGAGGAGAGCTCTGCCATGTGCTCACTGAGCAAAAGATCAACAGCAACAGGGAACACGACGACACGTCGCTCGCGACGCTCGCGCCTCGCGAGCCCCCTGTCAACAAGCTCGGTTATGGCCTCACTCGCGCGGCTTGCCGAAATCCCAAGCGCACGACAAAGGTCATAGGGACGATATGGCTCCTGGGCTACTCCCCAGATTGCGGCAGCCTGTGCGTTGGGTGACATCTTGGTCGCGCGATTGCGAAACCGGGCACCGCCCCTCTCCGTGCAGGCTGTGCCCATAAATGGAAGAAAAGCCTGTCTACCTGGGCAGACAAAGGGAATCCCTTGTGCGATCAATGCTTTGCGCTGACGTGCATTGGCATCAGGAAACGAAACGACAACAGGAGTCTCCGCGCGTAAGGCTAGCTGACTATAGACTCTCTTAGCCTCGGGAAGCCCGACGCCAGTAGGCAAACTTGCAAGCAAAAACGAAAAACCGTTTGCGTCAACAGCGCGGACCTCAACCGCCCGCAGATGCAGCGGCAAGCGTGTGGATCCAGGCCAAGTTTTGGCCTTGGCGGAGAGGCCTAGTGCTTCTTGTAAGTAGATTAGCGCTTCGTTCATTTCCATCATTTTCGTTTGATTCCAGTTTATATTGGAATTATACATAATTTTCGGAATTGACGAGATTCCTTTCGTGCATAAGCCCGCATTTGAGTTTTCAGAATGTCCCGGATCGGCGGGGCGATTCGGGATACAATGTCAATAGAAAACGACGCATCCCGCGTAAGTGTACGAGAGCGCGGGCGGCCTAGTTTTCAGCTTTTGTTAAATGCCCGGGATCCGACCCCCGGGCATTCTTATTTGCGCTTTCGGCGCAAATGCCTTCTACCGTCCGCACCGCGCGTGCGCCTACGGACCTTAAACCGAACCTCATACGAGTCAAGAAACGCGATGACGAACGTGCCCACCGCCGCGAGGGCGGCGAGCGCGTTAAGGAATTTCAGCATTTGGGGACCTCCGATCGAGTCGTCGGCCGCCCGCGCACGGGATGCGTCGCAAAGCCATTTTACTGCGGTTACACGCACCACGCCTGGTAAACGCAATAATTGCAAACATTTGTTCGATATTCATACGCTTGATCTATCAGGCAATGAAACCTGACTGCGTTATCCAAAAAAACGGGGCAGACTCCAGTGCGGAGTCTGCCCCGAAAAGAGAATGGCAAAGCAAGAACGTGGATGGACGAGAAAAGTGTCCGCAAGTCTCATGGCCATCACATCCCACCTGCCAAAGGGATGGGTGAGCGAGCGTTACTCCTGCTCGGACTCCTCAGCCTGCTTACGGCTGCGGATGAGGTGCGCCACGCCGATGCACAGCACCGCGCCACCAGCGATCCAAGTGAAGGTCACGCCGTTGAGACCGGTTAGCGGGAGGTTGGAGCCTTTCTTGTTCTTGACGGTGAGAGTAATAGTACCGTTATTAACGCTAGGCGTTTCAACAAGGTCAATGTTCGACTTGCTGGCAGAAACGGTCAGCTCGTTTTGTCCCTCATCCTGTTTGAGACTATCGGTGCCGTCCTCCTTGACAGTCGAGATTGTGAAGGTAAAGTCATCCAACGTGTTGTAGCCAGGGTTACTGCCCTCAACCTCGTGCACCGTGTAGGTACCGGCATCGAGGCCCTTTACGTTGATTTCACCCTTCTCATTAGTCCTGAACCTGTACTCGTCATCGCCAAGCGAACCGTTCTCATGAACATACTGCGTGCCCACTTTGCCAGGCTCAAGCTCGTCAGCGCCCGTGGCCTTGATGGTAAACATGACGTCCTTGAGCTTGGTGTTACTATCGACAGAGTCTTCCTTGACGAGCTTAAGCGCATAGGTGTAATCACGAACGGTATCGGGCACGGACTCACCCTTGCCACCGCTCATGGGGTTATTGGAGTAGATGAGCTTAACATTGTTGTCATTGCCCGTGCCGCCAACGGTAACCTTCTCAGTATTCGCGGGATTGAGTTTTGCGGTGTAGGTGACGACGACCCTGGAGTCCTTGGTGATGCTAATGGCAGAGGAACCGTTCTTGGCGGTAACAGCCTTCAAATCATTAAACTTAACCGTCAGAACATTATTGTTGCCAGTCGTATTGTATTCAACCGCGTCCGTGGGAAGGTTTACCTCGGTTCCACTCGTATCCTCGTTGTTCGCATAAACCGTAACATGGACCGAATTATTGTCGGCAATCAGGCCAGCAGACAGTTCGTCGCGGAACTCGTAGTAGTAAGTATTGAACGAGGCCACGTTTTCGGCAACGGTGCCGGTCAGCTGATATTGAACATTCTGACCAACCTGCGAGTCAGCCTTGTCGGCCCAATCGCTGCCAGGCTTGTCGTCCTTAATCTTCTTTGTAACCGTAGGAATGCCGGTCTTCTCGGTAACCTCAACAGCACTGCCGCCCACGACAGCGAAGATCGGCGAAGTGCCAGTCTGCTTTTTGCCGGAATAGCTATCCGCAGTGCCGATAGAGTCATCGTCCGTCAGGAAAAGATAGTAGCCAGAGTTATCAAATGATACTGAGATGTCCGCGGCGAAAGCAGCGGTAGAAGCTCCCTTTGGCGTGACAGGAGTAGTGCCCTTGACCAAGCTAGCAATCGTATCGAGCAAATCACCATTGTTCACAACCTGAGAAGCATCCTGGAGATTTGTGGCCATCCAGTCGGCGACGTCCTGTGCGGAGGGATCATTGGAAAGCTCGCCGCTTTTGTCGGCATTCTTTATGGCGGCAATGATGTCAGTCCTAACAGTTTCAGATAGCCCGTTGGCCCAATCGACGTTGGACGCGACCCTCTTCCCGTCCTTGTCCACGACATCGGCCTTAAAGATATGATATGCCTTGTACTTCACATCACCATTGTTTTCGTTCTTCTTGATGGTGATGATATTGGTCGTAGCAGTCGCACTCTCAGCTGCAAACGCCATACTCACCGGGGCCATGACGCCGCCGAAGCTCAGCGCTGCTGTGAGGCCGGCGGTTACTGCCAGGCGTGCGATGTTCTTGCTCATGCTCATCTTCTTTTCCTCTGCTTTCTGCTCGAATTCCATTTGGTCTAAATCTGTCTGTCTGTGTCTTAGCATCTACTTCGCTACGTCTCGCCCCGCTCTCTGTGGGGCTGCCAGCTACTCTTTATGGCTGCCACCTCCCCGCTTGACCAGGAGCGCGACCACGATGAGCGCGGCTCCGGCGACCGCTGCGGCGGCCGCGGCGTACATTGCCATATCGCCAGTCGAGGGCATAAAGCCTCCGGTGGTAATGCTAGGGGGTGTGCCGGTGGGTGTGTTGATGAGCGACGCCTCCAGGCTGCCCGTCGACCCGTCCGCGCTGTCGGCGCGCAGGGGCGACTCGGCCGTGATGGTGAGCTTGGGCTTGGCGGCGGCCACCTGGTCGACGTCCAGACCCTCGGCCTTGACCGTCACGGAGCGCGTGCCCTCAAAGGCGGTGTAGCCCTTGGGCGCCTTGAGCTCGCGGACCTCCAGCTTGCCCGAGTCCACGCCCGAGACGGTCACGCGGCCGTCCTCGCCCGTGGTGACGGTGGCCTTGCCCTCCGCATCCCACGTGCCATTGGCCGCGAGCGTGCGACCGCGGTCGTCGGCGATGCTCAGGACCGCCCCGGCAAGCGGCTTGTCGCCGTCGCTGCCGCGCTTGGTGAGTGCGAGATCCCAGGTGTAGGCGCACGCGTCATCGCTCGGCGTGCGGGTGAAGCCGGCATCGCCGGACTGGTCGGCAAAGGGAGAGCGCGGGTAGCGCAGGTAGACCTCGTTGGGGTTGCCCTTCGCGATGCCGTGGTTGCATGCGCTGTTGAGCGGCGCATTGTACACGGCGACCACGCGGGCGCCCGCGGTAAAGGCGTCGGTCCCGCTGAGCGCGGCGATGAGGTCGCCGGTGCGCACGGTGAAGGTCTTACCGTCGGCCGCTACCTTGGTGGCGCACTGGGCCGTGATGTCGGTCCAGCCCTTCGCGGGCTCGGTACCGGCGCGACCGTCCTTGCCGGTCTGGACCGCGTCAAAGCCGCCGTCCGCGCCCGCCGCCACGTACACGCGCATGCTCGCGGCCACCCTGGAGGGGTCGAGCCCCGCGCCCATGGTGTCGACGAACTGCACCGCGTAGGTGTCGTAGGCCGTGAGGCCCGCCGGGACCGTGGCAGAGAGGCGCCAGTACAGGTCGTCGGCGACCGTGGCGTCGGCGGCCTTCTGCCAGACGGCGGTGCCGTCCTCCAGCACGTGCTTGGCGACCTTGGGGGTCGCCGCCTTGGGCTTGACGGTGACGGCGCTGCCGCCGACCAGGGCCATGATCGGCGCGGTGCCGACCTCGCCTTGGGCGATGGCGTCGTCGTCGGCGACGATGAGCCAGTAGCCGCAGGGCAGCTCGGCCGTCGTGCCCGCGTTAAGGGCCACGGACACGGCGCCAGAGCTCTGGAGGGAACGAGCGAGCTGTGCGCTCAGCGCGCTCGTAAGGTGGGAATCGATGTTGAGCCACTCGGCAGCTTCCTGCGCGGTGGTCTGGGATTTGGGCATGCCGGCGCTGTGCAGCACAGGCAGCGCGGCGTCGCGCACGGCGTCGCTTGCCCAGGCGAGGTCGGTGGCGATCTTGGCGTCGCTGTCGCCGTCGACAACGTTGGCGCTAAAGATCCGGTAGGCGTCGTAGCTGCTCGCCACGGTGCCGCTCACCGTGATGGAACCGGTCGAGGTCGGCGCGGCCTGCGCGGAAGCGGGGAACACAACCGCGCAGGTGCCGATCAGGAGGACAAGCAGCGCAAACAAGATCGGGAAGGAGCAAACTTTCTTATTCACGACGCTTACCTCCCTTCGCATTCGCCTTGCGACGAATGTGCATCCAGGCCGCAGCAGCGCAAAGCACCGCCGCGCCGGCAAGGTACGTCAGAGTGACGCCCGACATACCAGAAAGGGGCAAAGAGGTGGAGTAGGTGTTGGTGAAGACCGGAACGCTCTGTTCCTTGCCAGTGGCCTCGTCCTTAGTTGGAACGTAGTTGACCGCATTTTGCTCGTTCTCGGGGATATCCTTGCCATCGGCATTGACGATCTTGGTGTAGGTCACGTCGCACTTGATCGTATTATCAGACTGATCAGTTGCCGTGACCGTGATCTTGTAGACCGACTGGTCGTACTTGTAGTTCGTAAACAGTGCGCTCGGCTGCTGTTCGCGAACGTAATAGGTGAAGGTCTTGTTTGCACCGCGGCCAGTGGAGTCAGACGCGAGCTTGTCGAGCTGATCAAGTTTGTACTCGATCTCGGCGAAGCTCAGGGTCTGGGACTTATCACCAGCGGCCTGGGTCGACTTATCCTGAACGTTCTCCGTGAACTCCTTGTTAGTTGCAAGCTGAAGCGTAAACTCCTTCATCTCGCCGCCCTCAACGACCTTAGTCGCCTTAGGAGTCCAAGACCCGGTGGAAGTGTACGGAGTGTACTTGTTGGTGAAGGTCGCACCGCCAGTAAGCGCAACACATGCAACACCATCTTCGGACGTTGGTGTAACGTCCGAAGTCTCAGTTTTACCATCAAACATCTTGGTGATCTCTACGTTACTTACCGTGTAGTACTTGTATTTAATGCCAAGCACGTCGTGCGTCTTGGTCGGATCCTCTGTAACTGTAGGATCTATCTTGTAGATAGTCTTGTCATAATTAACGTCCTTGTCCGTGCCCGGAACCTCTACCAAGTAGTAAACAAGATCGTCGTCGGCATAAACTTCACCCAGATCAAAGGTGAATTGTCCGTTCCCATCGTTTTTCACTGTATTGACCACCGAGCAGCGATTGGGCTGAAGAATGCCATTGGAGTCAAAGCTCGGAGCTGTATATGAAGTCCCGCCATTCTCGTTAACAATCTTGTTCTGCTTGAGCAGCATGAACTCGAACTCATTATTCTTGAGATTGCGGCCCTTAAGCATCTTGGTGCCGTTGAGCTTCATCTTGGGGTAAACCTTCACTTCCTTGGTGGAGCCGGCGACAACGTCTCCGTTGGTCATGATTCCGCCACCGTGGACGTTGGAACTGTTGTGCGTGATGAAGAGCGTGGCTTTACTAACGGCAAGCCCTTGATCATCGGGGGAAGGATTTGCCTCGAGGCCAATCATGTACTTAGCTTGGGCGCCCTCGTACTTGCCGATAGACGTTCGTGTATTATTGTCGATCGTGCCCGACCAGTTAGCAGCTCCGCCACCAAGCATCTGTCCCGTTACGGCAGCGATATACGGCAGCGATTCAGCGTTAGCACTATCGCGAATAAGAAAAAGATCCTGGTGACCGGCTTTTTTAAAGTCTTCAGTTATTTCGCCGCCTTCGTGGTTAGGGCGCCAATCCTTGTCATCGGTCTTTTCGTGTGTGCCACCCGATCGGTTATAACCACTACCGTCAGGTCTACCGTCAGAATTACCGAAAATCGCGATGCCATTGGTATCGGTAATGGCAGTCTTACCAGTCGGGCAAGCGGCAAACCCGCCGCCAAAGCCATTGGCATGATTGTTGGTAATCAGCGCGTTATATATATGGAGGCTCGCCGATTTAATGCCTTGGTCACTACTACCCTGAACGAACACGCCACCGCCGCCCCAGTCGTTGGTGGTATTGGTCGTATTGTTAGTGATGTAGGCTTTGTTGTCGCTCACATTAAATTCGCCAACTGTAGGCGCAGCGATACGGATGCCGCCACCCTCTGAGTTTTGCGCCACATTGCTGGCGATGATTCCACCATAAAACGTAAACCCGGAAAGAGCTCTATTCCAAGCGCCAGCATAAACGCCGCCGCCAGCCTCGGCAGAGTAGTTGCCCGTGATGTAGCCGCCGCTAATAACCAAACTGCCTATTTTCTGTCCTTCAGACTGGCTAAAGGCAGCAATGCCGCCACCACCGTGGCAACCGTTACCGAGATGCTTCCACCCCGTCGAATCAGTGTTCTGGTAGAACTGATATTTGTTATTGGTGATGTAACCATTCGTAATGGTCACACTAGAGTTCTCAGCACAAATTCCCGCGCCATAACCGCGTTGATCCTGATTTGTACCGTTGCCGGAGATAATACCGCCAACCATGTTTACCGTAGAATTCATGGCATAAACGCCGCCGCCACTGGGGGCATAGTTACCAGCGATTACGCCGTCAGAGATCTCCAGGGTTGAGTTGCCAATGACAGCAATTCCAGCACCAGCACCATCTCTGCCCACAGAAGCACCACAAACGTATCCGCCACTCATCTTGACGATAGAGCGATTCTCGGCATGGATAAGGTGACCAACGTTGCGATTTTCCTCTTGAGTAAGCACGCCACTCTGAAGGTTAAACGTACAGCCCTCACCATTGAGATTGATGAGACTCACTCTGTTGCTGCTGTTGCGCGCCACGATGGCACCACCGATAGTCACTTCGTGTCTATAAAGAGCCTCAGTAGTGCTGGTACCGTCTTCATTAACAGACGATCCAGTTACGAAATAAATGAGCTTGTCCGGAATTTTAGAAGTCTCATCGTAAACCACAGAGGCAAGGTTGGCATTTTTGCTGAGTGTGCTGTCGGAGCATTCGGAGTTGCTGGCGATCGGATCGTCCACTTTAGCTTGCTGACTGTCCATAACGGTTAACGTTGCACTGCCGGTGATATTGAACAGGGAATTACTATCACTTGTATGTGTAATCTTGTGGCCGTTAAGGTCAATTACGGTTTCGTCATGGTCGAACGTAATAGTGTCCGCGTACTCAAGATCTCCAATGAGACGGTAGTTACCAGGCGTTCCGCCATTTCTGAATTGATTATGTATGTTGCTTTGATTTAGCTCGGTAAAGCCGTCCGCTGCGGTTGGCATGACATCATTCTCATCATTGGCGCCATCATCCGCAGGCTGCTCGGCACTTTTGGCGCCCGCATCATCGGATGACGGGCCCGCCGCGGCAGCGTCGCCAGACTCGCCACCCTCAGCGTCGTCACTATTCTGGTTGTCGGTATCCCCGTTGTTGGTGTTGTCTACATCAGTAGACTCACTTGAGGAACCCCCCATCACAGTTTCCTCGGCAGAAACTGTCTGATCATCGTTGGCAATGGCCTGCGAGATCGGGGGCATGACGAGCGACAGTACCAGGCTCAAAACGGAGGCTCCGCAAAAAACGCCTGCCAGTACACGGCGCATCGCTTTTTTACTCTGCTTAGTTTTTTCTGAATTCGCTTTCATCGATGTCTCCTCCCCAAGAGACCGCGATCTTGCTCTTTCACTATCAAACGTATCTGCGCAATCTGTAATTGCGCACGCTTAGTAATCCATATTGTAGCAATTGTTTGAACATCTGAACAAGAAAACCGGTAGTTTTGTAGCGAATTCTCAATTCTCTTGACATTTGCTCAGATTTACCTTTGTTTATTCGCTATCTATTTTTTGTTTCTACTGGTAATTTGGTTGCCCATCATTTTTTAATGGCATTAGATTTATTTGCACAACATTTTGCTCAAGAGCAAACATCCTGCTCACGGTCGAAAATCGACCGTGAGCAGTAGGTCATTAACCGGAAGGAATACCCTACCAAACTGATGAGAATATCTTTGACCCATCGGTGGTTAGAAGTGTGATGTTCAGACAACTAAATTTGAAATTTCGCGCAGATTTTCGGTATCAATTCGCCCAAATCGCCTGAGACCACCGTAAAGGAGCCTGTCCCCTTTGTGGTGATTCTCCCCCGGCGCTACAGCAGATGCTCCTCGATAAAGATCGCGATGCCGTCTTTGTCGTTGCTGGCGGTTACAAAATCGGCGGCGGCACGGGTGGCATCGCTGCCGTTTGCCATGGCCACACCCACGCCGACGTCGGCCACCATGCAGGTGTCGTTATCGGCATCGCCAAATACGCAGATGTCCTGGAGCTCCATGTCGTTGAGCTCCGCCACGCGCACAAGGCCGCGCGTCTTGGACACGCGCGGATCCATGAACTCGTAGAGCCGTTGCGTGGTTTGCAGAGCCGCCGCCTTGACGGTGTCGTCGGCAAACGTCGATGCTCGCTCAATCACCCGCGGCATTACCTCGGGCGCCATGGTAAACATCACCTTGGGCTGCGGCTCGCGCAAAAACTCGGCAAAGTCGACCACCTGGTAGGGCACACCATCGACGCGCGACAGGTGCTCGACGCACGCGTTGCTCTCGGGCACGTAGAACACGCCGTCTCGGGGGCAGACGGGTGTTGCCGGAAGGTCCGCCATGTGCTTGCAGATGCGCGCGATGGTCTCGCCCGGCAGCGGATAGCTCAGCTCGTTGATGTCGTGCGCGCGGTCGATGACCTCGGCGCCACCGCAGCCCACGAGTACGTCCACCAGGCCTTCGATGCCCCAGAGCTCGTACATGGCCTCGGTCGCGTGGGCGTCGCGCCCGGTGCACAGGCCAAAGAGCACGCCGCGCTCGCGCAGGGCGCGGATCGCCGCCACGGTGCGCGGGGACACCGTGTGCCGGCTCGTGAGCAGCGTGCCGTCGATATCGCAGAACACGGCTTTGATGTGGCTGAAGGTGACGTCCATGGGGGCCTTTCTGGGTTGTGCGGCGGTGCTGAATGTGGTCGGAAATGGTGTACATGGTATACCAAGGCACAGACGCGGCCAGTCAAAGCAAAAACCACCACAAAGGTGCCTGGCTCCTTTGTGGTGGCCTGGCCCGGGGTGCAAGCCATCACAACATTCGACGTTTTTCGGCAAAATCGCGATTTTCGCTGAATGTTGTGATGGTTTTTACTGCCTTGCGGCACGATCAAAATGCCGGCGTCCAAACAGCAGCAACGCCGCGGGAACCGCCGTCACAACCATGCCCGCCCCTACGAGCGTCTGCTGCACGCCAAATGTCGCCGCCAGCCACGGGGCAATCGCCAGCGGGGCCACGCCGGCGAACATGTTGCCAAAGCCCATGACCGAGTTGACGCGACCGAGCTGCTCGAGCGGGGCCGTCGTTTGCACGATCGTGTTGTGGAGCGGGTTGACGACGCCCCACGCCACGCCTAGGGCAATCTGGCCGACAAGAGCTACGCCCACGTACGGCGTTCCCACGTAGAGCAGGCTTCCCAGGCCCACGGACATGAGCGCCACGAGCAGCGTTTTAAGGTTGACCAGGTGCGGCGGCAAGCGGAGCGCGACCATGGCGCCCAGCACCGCGCCCACACCACTGGCCGACGAGAGCCAGCCCATCCATTCGACACCGACGTGCAGAACATCGCGGTAGAAGAACGACTCCAGCGGATCGAAGGCACCGTAGCCAAAGTTAGAAAGGAAAATAATGCAGAACAGCAGGGCGAGGACGCTGTTGGTAAAGACTGTCTTGATGCTGGTCGCGAAGGTGACGCGAGAAGATGTGTTGGGGTCGGGACTTTGGCTGGCCTTGTCTGATGTGATCTCACCGGTCGCGGGTTTGCCTTCGCGCGTGGTGGCAAAACCCGCCCGCGGCTTAAAACTCCAGCCGGCAATGAGCGCCAATGCGGTAAAGAGCATCATGAGCACAAACACCGCGCGCGACGACGCAGCCGCCGCGACAAAGCCGCCCAGCGTGGGGCCGACGATGATACTCACGTTTGAAAACATGGCGATAGCGGAGTTGATGTCTTTGAGCTCGACAGGATCGTCGGTGAGGTAAGCCGGATAGGATGTGGCGATGGGCTGGGCAAACCCCATCACGAAGCCCAGGAGCACCGCGCCGAGCAGGACGATGCCGGTCGCGCTGCCAAAAATGAGAATCGCCGCGCCGGTTGTCAGCGTGCCCACGATGCTCAGCAAGAAATGACGGCGCGGGCCCCAGGCGTCGAGCGCAGCGCCACCCGCAAAGGATCCCAAGATCACGAATACGTTCATAAACAGGACGGCCAGCGATGTCGCCACGACCGAAGCGTCGTCCGCATAGGTGAGCGTTCCGATAACGCCGATAAAGTAGCTGGTCTGAAAACCGGTGTAGATGAGAAAGCGCATCGCAACCAGGCGCTTGGCCCGCACGGACAGCGATGATTGAGGCTTTGAGAAAAGAGAGGCGAGCATGGAGACTCCTTGTTTCATACGAATGCGGACGGTGGGCATTCGCCACCGTCTGTCAAATCAATCTATCCGCATGAAACATTAAGGACGCATCAGGACCCTTCTCTCCGTTTTTCGCCCGTCATGAACTACTTGGTAGATTGTAAGACATGTCCCACACATCTACTAAAGCAAAAACCACCACAAAGGAGCCTGGCCCCTTTGTGGTGGAAATGACGTTTTCCCAGATAAAACCTGCCAAAATAAACCTGTCCCTTTTTGGCAGGTTTTAGGCCAGATAATCTTGAATCAGGTCGCAGATGGCTCGGGCGTCGTTGATGTTGATGGCTCGGGTCGCAAAGCCGGCGTCGAAGGCCTGACGCGCCAGGGCCTCGTTGCAGGCAAGGGCCAGCGTGTGACCGTCGACCAGGTCGAGCGAGCTCTTGCCGCGCAGACGGTCGACACCCGATCGCGCGACCACGATGTTGTCGAAGCCCTCGGTCTTGTAGCCCTCGATGATCACCACGTCGACATCGTTGTAGCGCAACAGCAGCTCGCGCGCGGGCATCTCGTCCTCCTCGCGCGTGTCGGCGTACTCCGCCCAGCGCGTGGCGCAGATGAGGCCCACGTGTTTGGATCCGGCCTGGTGATGGCGCCAGGTGTCCTTAGCGGGCACATCGATATCAAAGCCGTGATGCCCATGATGCTTGAGCGAACCCACGCGCAGGCCGCGGCGGGTGAGCTCGGCGATAACCTTCTCGACGAGCGTGGTCTTACCCGAGTTCTGGTAGCCGATAAACGCGATCGCGGGGACGGCCGGGGCCGGAGCTGCGGGTGCGACGGCGGCAGGTGCGCTTGCGGGCGCGTTGCCCGCGGCTCCCACGGACTCAACAGCAGCGGCCTGGCACTCAGCACGATCCCACACGCCCGAACGGCCGCCCTCCTTGTGCAACAGGCGAACGTCGACGATCTCCATGCCGCGATCGACCGCCTTGCACATGTCGTAGATGGTCAGGCACGCGGCACTCGCGCCGGTCAGAGCCTCCATCTCGATACCCGTCTTGCCCGTCACGCCCGCCGTAACCAGTACGTGAAAGCCAACCCGCCCGTCCGCACGCGCCGGTGCCCAGCCCTCGGGCATATCCTCGACAGGCGTCCCCGCCGGAGCGATGGGCGCAATGTCGCACTTGCTCTTGGTAATGAGCAGCGGATGGCACATGGGGATGATATCGCTCGTGCGCTTGATGGCCATGATGCCCGCCACACGCGCGCAGGCAAGCACATCGCCCTTTTTGGCGCGGTCCTGCAGCACCATGGTCTGCGTCTCGGGGTGCATGAGGATGGTGCCCTCGGCTATGGCAATGCGATGGGTCTCGGCCTTGTCGGACACGTCGACCATGCGCACCTCTCCCTTGGCGTCCACGTGCGTCAGCTCGTCGCGACGGGCGTCACGGGCGGGCTCGGCGACAGCGCTGGCAGTCGGCTGCACGGACGCGTCGGCGCTGCCAGCATTCGCCGCAGCCGTGACTTTATGGGCAGACATCGCGGCCCTTCGAGCGGCCTTGGTGGCATCGGCGTACCTGCTCTTGGCCATATGATCATCCTCCGATTTGGGACATAAATCGTTGCGTGCCCTCAATTATCGCGTGTTCCTGCGGTTTGTGGGCCACGGCATCGCGCCAAATCGAAAGTACCTGCATATCATCACCACGGCGCAGCGCTTCACGCACCGAATATTCGGCATCGCTGAACAGGCACGGACGCACGTTGCCATCGGCCGTCAGGCGCAGACGGTTGCAATTCGCGCAAAAATGATTGGACATGGCGCTAATAAAGCCAACCGTTCCCGCCGCGCCCAGAAAGTGCCAATAGCGCGCAGGGCCCGCGCCGGCAGGAGCGTCGTTGATGTCGAGCGGCTCGAGCTCGCCCAGTCCCGCCGCGGCGGCCCCGGCATTGATGCGCGCCCGCAGCTCGTCGCTCGGCACGGTATCGCTCGCGTCCCACAGCTCGGGATTGAGCGCGGGCGCATGCGGGTCCACAGCGCAATGCGAGCTTGTGTGCTCGTCGCCGATGGGCATGTATTCGATAAAGCGCAGGTGGATGGGGCGGTCGAGCGTGAGCCGCGCAAGGGCCGCCACATCCTGGTTGAGCCGGCGCACAACAACACAGTTGACCTTAACGGGCTCAAAGCCCCAAGCCAGCGCCGCGTCGATGCCTGCCATGGTCCGCTCGAGTCGACCCAGGCGCGTGATCTTTCCAAACAGCTCGGGGTCGAGTGTGTCGAGCGAAATGTTGACGCGGTTAAGCCCGGCATCTTTGAGCTGCGGTGCCAGCTGGGGCAGCAGGGCGCCATTGGTGGTGAGCGAGATGTCCTCGATCTGCGGAATCGCACGGATGTCGCGAATGAGCGGGATGATGCGGCGGCTGACCAGCGGCTCGCCACCCGTCAAGCGCACCCGGCGAATGCCCTCCCCCGCCACCAAGCGCACAAAGCGGGCGATTTCCTCGGCACTGAGCAGCTCGTCGTGTGCACGGGGCGCCACGCCATCGACCGGCATGCAGTAAATGCAGCGGAAATTGCACTTGTCGGTAACGGCAATGCGCAGGTAGTTGATATCGCGACCAAAGCCGTCATGTTGCACGTGCCCGTCCACGCAGCCTCCCCTCACGCGGCGTTTTATTCTTCGGAAAACATAATACCCCACGAGAGAATCATGCCGACACCCGTACGACAGGACAGGTCGCTTCGAGCAAAACGGACTTTCCAAGCCCATCCTCAGCACGCAAACCATCACAACATTCGATGCTTTTCCCGTTTTTGGCAAAAAACGTCGAATGTTGTGATGGTTTGCCTGCCCACAGCACCCCGTAGAAGGACCGGAACGCCCCTAAAGGCCGCCGTCCCAGTGCCGAATCACGAATTCTCGTAGGTCGTTCTGACGTTTCTGGAACGCTTCGCTTCGGTCGCACTTAAGGCCCATAACGAGCGCGATGGCATTCATTGCCCGATGCAATTGCAGTTGATGGGCAAACTGAGTCCCGGTGAGGACGATCATCCTAAAGCCCAGCGCGCTCAGCACGGTCATACGCTCCGCATCCGACGCACTGCGCTGTTTATCAAGATGGTCCGAGCCGTTGTATTCAATCCCCGTACCGCTCGCAGGCGCATATACGTCGATCTCGAAATACCCGGCCTTTGCGAGATATTTGAACTCGTTGGGAACATTGACCCGATGGTTGAGCTCGATCTTGGCGTATCCCAGCCCTCCCTGGGAACGTTTTGCTACAACCATGATTGCGGTGGCCGTCTCCATGGGCGACCGCGCGCCATCGTGCACGCGCTTGAGCACGGCGGCCGCGCGTATAGCCCCCTGACGAGATCGGTTCTCATTGCAATAGGCAATCAAATCGGCAACGGTATATCTCTGCCCCATCTCGATATAATCACCTGCCGACAAATGATTCAAATGGTATCGGGCGCAGATTTCGTAGCCATATTCCAGCTGCTCGGGCTCGCTCATCCACGAGCCCGCCTGGACAAAGCACATGGCCTCATCAACCACTAGAAGGCCCTCTGCCACCTCGATAAGATGGCCTGGAGGTACCGGCGCCCCAAACACATGGCACCTAAATCCAGCCGGCGTCGAGCGCTCAAAATCGAAGTTGACGAGCGTATCGATATGATCGAGCTCTTCTCGTGGAATACCAAGCGAGACCAGATAGTCGGCAACGATCCCAACTGCCATTGAAGCCCTCAGCCCCTTGGCATCGAGTCCCAATTTGGGCAGGCTCGCGGTCGGCTCCGCCTCGCTAGCAAGCGAGTCCTCATCGTATAGGCTGCTTGCTCGCGAGAGCGGCTCGGACGGGCGCGCCACGTTGTGGTACAGCCAGGCAGTCTTATGGGACAGGACGATCGGCAGGTCCATGAGCCCTCCAATGGAGTCGGATAACCAACCTTATTCCCCTGCCCACTGATCCGCACACCTTCGTGCGAAAGAAAGCAATTCCACCCGGTCGAGTGGCAGAAAAACCATCACAACATTCGATGCTTTTCCCGATTTTGGTAAAAAACGTTGAATGTTGTGATGGTTTGAGGCGAGGTGAGGGGCACAGAGGGCCAAAGCATCGTGCTTGGAGCGCGACTATTTTTTCGCCCCGTCGTCAACACAAACCTTGACTCTACAATCGTTGTAGGGTTTTCACTACACTGGTACGTAAACAAACCCAGCCAGAAAGCCCCGCCCATGGAACACGATCTCACACGCGGCAATGTCCTTAAGACCATCGCGGTCTTTGCCCTGCCCTATATGCTCTCGTACTTTTTGCAGATGCTCTACGGCATGGCTGACCTGTACATGATGGGGCAGTTTAGCGGCGCCGCCGGCATCACCGCCGTGGGCAATGGCGCGCAGACGCTCTATATCATTACCGTGACGCTTGTGGGCCTGGCCATGGGAACGACGGTTATCGTCGGCCACGCCGTGGGCTCGCGCCGCTTCGATCGCGCCGAGACTGCCATCGGCAACACTATCACGCTCTTTATGGGTGTCTCGGTGGTGCTGGCCGCTGTCCTGCTCGCGCTGTGCCCGCAAATCGTGGCACTCATTGGCACGCCAGCCGAGGCGGTCGAAGGAACCGCCGCCTACCTGCGTATCTGCTTTGTCGGCATTCCCTTTATCGCCGCGTACAATATCCTCTCGGCCATCTTTCGCGGGCTGGGCGATTCGCGCTCGCCCATGTACGTGATTGGCGTGGCGTGCGTCATCAACATCGCGCTCGATTTTCTGTTTATCGGCCACATGGGACTCGGCCCCGTGGGTGCGGCGCTCGGCACGGTAACCGCCCAGACGGCAAGCGTTGCCCTCGCGCTCGTGTGGCTCAAGAGCCGTCGCACGAACATCCACGTTAAGCGTAGCGACCTGCGCCCCCAGCCCGAGGTGCTCGGCAGCATTCTTAAGATCGGCGTGCCCGTGGCCGTGCAGGACGGTTGCATCCAGGTGGCGTTTATGTTTATCACCGTCATCGCCAACCACCGGGGGCTCGTCGACGCCGCCGCCGTGGGCCTGGTCGAAAAGATGATCAGCTTTTTGTTCATTGTGCCGAGTTCCATGGGCGCCACTGTCAGCGCGCTCACGGCGCAAAACGCCGGCGCGGGCAAGGGCGACCGCGCGCGTCAGGTGCTTAAGGACGCCATGACGATCTCGGTGGTGTACGGCTGTCTGATCACGGTGCTGATGTGGCTGGTGGCGCCGGCGTTTATCGGCTTTTTTGCCAAGGACGCCGCGGTGGTCGCTGCCGGCACCGGCTATATGCGCAGCTACATTTTCGATGCAATCTTTGCCGGCATCCACATTTGCTTTAGCGGCTTTTTCGCTGCATACGGCAAGAGCTACATCGGCTTTGCGCACAACGTGCTGGCCGTGGCGCTCATTCGCGTGCCGGGCGCGTGGCTGCTGTCGAACGCCTATTCCGATACGTTGTTTCCCATGGGCATCGCCTCGCCGTGTGGGTCGATTTTGTCGGCAGTCATCTGTGTTGTCGCGTTTACCGTGCTCAACCGGCGCGGGGCTTTTGACAAGCTGGTAGCGTAGCGGGGCGACGCGAGCCTGGCGCCCTCCCCGACCCTATTGAAAGGAGCTGTCCTGTGACCGACTCGCCAACTGAACATACCGAGGGCCTGCTCCGAATTGGCGAGGTGGCGCGTCTGTTTAACCTGAGTGTGGGCACGCTGCGCCATTACGAGCAGATGGGCTTGCTGGACCCGGCGCACATCGATCCGACGAGTGGGTACCGCTACTACGGATCGCGGCAGCTCTCCACCCTCAACACCATCAGCCACCTGCGTGTTCTCGACTTGCCGTTGGCGCAAATCCGCGAGTTTGTGACCACGCGCGATGTGGACCTCATGCAGCGGCAGCTAGCTCAGCAGCAGGAGCTCATCGAGCGCAAGCGCCGTGAACTTGAACGCGTGTCGCGCAAGATCGATAACCGGCTTGCGCTGCTGCATGATGCCCTGAACACCGAGCTCGATACCATCTGCACAATCGATGCGCCCGAGCTCCGCTGCGCTGTGCTGCGTGAACGCGTCAACCCTACCGACGCCTATGCGCTGGAGTGGCAGATTCGTCAGCTGCAGAAGGGCCAGCACGAGACCTTTGTTTTTCTGGGCAACTTAGGCGTCGGGATTAGCGCCGAGCGCCTGGCCGGCGGCGACTTTGACGGCTACGACGAAGTCTTTCTGCTGCTGGATGACACGGACGATTACCTACCTGGGCGATGTCGAAGTACGTCCCGCCGCGCGGTGTCTGACGGTCAGCTTCCGCGGCACGCACGGTCAGGCGGCCCCGCGCTATGAGCGCTTACTCGATTACATGCACGAGCGCGACCTGTCCCCCGCCGGTCCCTCGCGCGAAATCGCCCTCATCGACGACATCATCAGCGACGACCCGGGAGCGTATGTGACGAGGATCGCGATACCGGTCCGCTAATCACTACCATTTATCGAGCAATTCCATCCATTTACCTTAATCCGAATTAGATTGTATTTTGTAGCAAATAAAATGACAGCATATTGCCCCCCCATAGGCAGGAGACATTATGCCCAGAGTTCAATCACGTCGCTCGTTTCTTCTCGGCCTAGCCTCGATCATCGGCTTATCCGCGTCACGCCCAACAAGAGTATTCGCTGCCGACTCAAACTCATCCGTCGCTTTTACATCAGACCTAGCACAAGACTACGCGCTTTCCCTGTTGCCCATCGTCGACGGATCCGCGAACTTAGAGATCGAGCAAATCGTTCCCGTATGCCAACAAATCGGCCTTATCTGTGGCTATGAAATCAGTGTCACAAGGGAAGGAAGCCCTTACGGTTATTTAATACTTGACGCATCATATCCTGGGCTTCTGAAGGAGATAACCCTCGGCGATACCATTCTTCCGATTTTAGCTTCTCTATCAAACGCCATTTCAACTTATTCCGGCCAACAGGCCACAAACCCAACCGTACTAATTTCGTACAACGATATTGAATATGGAACTTTGGTGCCAGGAACTAGAGACTGTGTAACCAACTATAACAATATACGGTCTGTCCCGATTGTCACCGAAAAGGGTATAGCACCTCAAAGCAATAACCAAACTTCATGGGATGCTGTCATTATCAATGAAGATGACTTGATGTTGCATTTCCAAATAGACGATTTAAACGGAATACCGTTCCGAGGAGTCTCGGAATCATTAGTTGAAGCCCGCACTAATAAGTATGCATGCGTCGTTTCTGCCTTGTACGCTGTATCAATGCATTACGGTCTCACCAGTTCAAACGCTAATCAATTTAATCCCGATTATTATAAAGAAATATGGAACGTCACTGGCACAACAACGTATAAGACCAATGATCAGGGCGTCGAGTACGGAAGCACGATCATCCCAGATGGAATTGTTCCGTTTAAAAGTCTTGCCGCTCAAAAGGGTAGAGCACTTAATACTCAATTTTTCGGTTATCAGCCTCAATTCGCTCAGTACAGAGCAACTATCGATCAAGGGAATATCGGCTTGTATCATATGTGGATCAACAGCCGAAACAGTGAAGGATCCGTCGAGCTATCAGGTCATACGGTCACGGTAACTGGCTATTTTACTGGGCATAATGGAAGCTCTGGCATCGAACTGCAGTGGCTCGAAGTATTCGACGGATGGAACACTTATCCCCGAGCGATTAACTATGCAACGCCCAATATGGTCAAATTGAACGGAACAGTCTTTTGGTAGACCGGATGGCACCATCAAAATGCTATGGCACCACGGCCTTTGCCCTGGTTACGATATTGGTGATTTTCGCTATGTTTGCATCCGTTTCTTCATGCACAGATAGAGCCCGCTATAGCGGAGGAGATGATTACCTTGTCTTTGGAGCCGGCAGCGTTCATTCTATTGAGGGAACGGAACTCGTAATCCAAACAGACAACAGTCCCCGCTACACCGACGCTGGAAAGCAAACCCGGATTACATTCCCCTCATCTGGCCGAATCAAAGACAAGCTTTCCCAAATCAAAGTTGGGACAAGAGTTTCCTACTCACGCTTTGAGTCGGTAGACGCATCTGGATCATACGAGGGAAACGATATCGAAATTGAACAGGCAAACACTATAAGGAGATGTTGAGGAACTGAGCCTCTGCGCAGTTCCTCAACAAATCATTATGCCTCCGGGACCCTACCCGTCGCCAAAATCTGTTCAAGTACCGCCTCGTCCAGCACGGGTACGCCCAGCTGCTCGGCCTTGGTGAGCTTGGAGCCCGCTTTGGGACCGGCGACCAGATAGCTCGTCTTCTTCGACACGCTGCCCGAAACCTTGGCGCCGAGCACCTTGAGCGCCGCGCCCGCCTCGTCGCGCGTGCGGTTGACGAGTGTACCAGTGAGCACAAAGGTTAAACCCGCAAGCGGCTGTGCGTCGGCGAGCTCGCCCGCCACGCCAGCGTCGGCTGCGGCTTGCGCGTGCGCGGCGCCCAGGTCGACCTCGAGCGACAGGCCCGCCTGACGCAGGCGCTCCAGCACGGCAAGGTTTTCGGGCACGGCCAGGAACTGCTTGACGCTCGCCGCGATCTTGGGACCGATGCCCTCGCACTCGGCGATGTCCTCTTCGCTCGCCAAGATAAGTTTGTCAATCGACAGGAATCGTTCGGCGATGACCTCGCCCACGCTCTTGCCCACGTGGCGTATACCCAGGGCAAACAGCACGCGACCGAGCGGCTGACTCTTGGACTTGTTGAGCTCGGCGATGATCTTTTCGGCCGTCTTGAGGCCCACCGGAATGGGATCGCCCTTCTTGACGCCCTTTTTGCTGTTTGAGCTGGCATAGGTGCGCCCCGTGTCCAGCCCGGCGATGTCGTCAACCGTGAGCTGGTAGAAGTCAGCGACATCGTGAATCAGCCCGGCGGCGATCATCTTGTCGACAATCTCGTCGCCCAGGCCGTCGACGTCCATGCAGCCGCGGCTCACCCAGTGGAGCAGGCGCTCCTTGAGCTGTGCGGGGCAGTCGATGGAGACGCAGCGGTAAGCGACCTCGCCGTCCTCGTGGACCACGGGGCGGCCGCACACGGGGCAGATCTCGGGCATGTGCCAGTCGACCGAATCGGCCGGGCGCTTGTCGAGCACCGGGCCCACGACCTCGGGAATCACGTCGCCCGCCTTGTGCACGATGATGGTGTCGCCCTCGCGCACGTTTTTGCGGCGGATCTCGTCGATGTTGTGCAGCGTGGCGCGCGCGATGGTGGAGCCGGCAACCGTCACTGGGTCGAACTCGGCGACCGGCGTGAGCACACCGGTGCGGCCCACCTGGATGCGAATCTCGCGCAGGACGGTCTGCTTTTCCTCGGGCGGGAACTTAAAGGCAATGGCCCAGCGCGGTGCGCGGGCGGTAAAGCCCAGGTCGAGCTGCTGTTGAAAGCTGTCAACCTTTACGACCACGCCGTCGATGTCGTAGTCCAGGTCACCGCGATGTTCGAGCGCCTGGGCGCAGAACTCGTGAACCTCGGCCGGCGTGGCGCAACGAGCCACGTTGGGGTTGACGCTAAAGCCGGCGTTGCGCAGCCAATCGAGGAACTCGCGCTGGCTGTGGACGTGCAGCGGGTCGGTATCGGCGATGGCGTAGATAAAGGTGGCCAGGTCGCGGCGCGCCGTAACCTTGGGATCCTTTTGGCGCAGGCTGCCGGCGGCGGCGTTGCGCGGGTTGGCGAAGGGGTCGCGCCCCTCGGCATCGGCCTCGTCGTTCAAACGAACAAAGCTGCCCTTGGGCATATAGACCTCGCCGCGTACCTCGATGGTGCGCTCGCGGTCGGCGCCCATGTGGGCGAGCGCCGGCTCGGACAGGTACATGGGCACATCCTTGATGGTACGGACGTTGAGCGACACGTCCTCGCCCGTGGTGCCGTCGCCGCGAGTCGCCGCGCGCACGAAGGTGCCGTTCTGATAGGTAAGCGCCACGCCCAGGCCGTCAATCTTGAGCTCGCAGGTATAGGCGACGCTGCCGGCACCGAGCGCATCCTCGGTGCGCTGGAGCCACGCGTCAAGTTCATCCAGATCCATGGCATCGTCCATGGAATACATGCGGGCCATGTGTGTGACCGGCGTAAACTGCTCGCTCACGTAGCCGCCCACGCGCTGGGTGTAGCTGTCGGACGTCACCAGGTCTGGGTAGGTGGCCTCGATTTCCTGCAGTTCAACGAGCATTTTGTCAAAGGCGGCGTCCGTGATCTCGGGCGCATCGAGCATGTAGTAGCGATAGGCGTGGTAATCGAGCTCGTGGCGCAGCTCGGCCGCGCGCGCTGCCGCCCGGGCATGGGCGTCGGTCGGTGCGGCGGCATCCGCGCTCGCGGGCGTTTCGGTATCGATGTCCACGCCGTCACCAAACAGGCTCGATTGCTCCATAGCGGCACTCCTTCGCTCGATTTCAAACGGATACAAGAGTACCACCGGTCGCAACGGGGTCGAATAGCGGTCTCAAACCGCACCGAATCGGCAGCCGCCAGACCGGGGTGGACAGCTAGTTCAGATACGTATAATTCTGCGAGCCTGGTCGTGTTCAGACGTCATCATTCCAGCCAATTTGGCCGCCCCGGGGGCTGCACGACCGACTCGTTCCCCCTTCTAGACTCCCATCCGAACCCCTTCCCCATCCCAAAACAGCTCAAAACGCATGCTGAACCGCCTCGGATTTATACGTATCTGAACTAACTGTCCAGGCTCACCCAGAATCGAGCAACTTCATATGCTCCTTTTTTAACTCAATTTATCGCAGTTAATATTTTATATTGTGTTTGCAATATATTTTGGTATTATCAACGTGAGGTGATTGAAATGAAGAATCAGTCCAAACGTTTCCTAGCCATCCTCGTCCCCCTTGTCCTTATAGCAGCCGCTTTGCTCGGCTTTTTCTGGAAGGACATTCCCTTTTCGAAAGACCTTTCCTTGCGGGGCGAAGTCGTTGCTGTGTATCACCCTTCCGCCAGCGGGGCAAGCGAAGGCCGCTTCGTTATCGCAAGCGAGCAATTCCAATCCGCACCGCTGCACCTCAACTTCAAAATCGATTCAACCATCCCCATTAAGGATCAGGATGGTAAGAAGGCAGAAGTCGGAGCCATCAAAGAAGGTGTCTACGTTGACGTAACCTGCACCGTCAACACCAGCAGCGATCCCGATCCCACAAAAGCTGCCCGCCCTCATAACGCCAACAGCCATCATGATTACGCAAAAGGAATAGCTCGATGTCAGAAAGGAGTTTAAAAAATAATCACCAGACAGTTAGGAGCCAATGATGAAAAAGGTTGCTTATTTACTCGCCGTCTGCCTTGTTGGGTTATCGTGCATGACCGCGCAGCCCGCCTTCGCAGCAGAAACCCATTCCTCTATCATTTCACCAGTTGCCGAAAGTCGTTCAATCTACACCGCCGAAACCACCCTCGCCTATTCGAACGGCGTCAGGCTCCATGTTACTTACACTGTTAACGATACCTATGGAACGATAACAGGCATCAAATCCATAAAGAACTGGACCTCCAATTCTCGAGTAAGCAACATCAGCTGGACTTATAGATACGGACTCAGCAACGGAAGCGTCGTCGTAACTGTTACTTACTATTACAACGGCAGTTGGCATTCTGAAGCAAGAACTATCTATGCTTAGGATTTTTTGGCTGCGGCATTGCCGCAGCCTTTTTGGGGTTAATTATGGAAAGCTCAGATAAACGATGCTGTTTTAGCAATGTGATGTTGCTCGCCACTTTGTCTGTCGCAGCAATCATGGCGGCCTTCTCAGCGTTCAGCGTTGCCAACGAGGCGCGGGAGGTGCTCTTTGCACCCACTCCCTTCTATATTAATGGTGAGTCCATTCCGAGCGCCGTCCTTACCGCACTTGCCATCCGCGATGTTCTGGCCCTGGCGCTCTCAATCGCATGCCTGATTGTCTACTTGAACTTCTGCTTTGACGTCGTCAGTACTCAGTCGATATTCACGCGAAAACAATGCCGGCGTTTTCTGGTTGTTGGGCTTCTGCTGCTCATTTCTTCAATTGTCTCGATTACCTTCGATAACCTGTGTGCCGTCCAGCTCCCCAACGACGTCAGTATTACTGCAATTGGTATCTTTGGTTTTAACGCTTGGACACTGGTTCTCGCTTTGTTTGCGCTATCCCTTTCGGCTATCTTTGAGTACGGGCGACTCTTGCAGTCGGACGTTGACGCCATTATTTAGAAGGAGGGCAGCATGCCAATCGTCATGAGACTCGATCGCGTCATGGCGGATCGCAAAATGTCCTCTCAAGAACTTGCCGACATTATCGGCATCTCGCCCGTTAACGTTTCGCGCATTAAAACGGGGCGGCTCAAGGGCATTCGCTTTTCGACGTTGACCGCGATGTGCGAGGCACTTCACTGCAAACCTGGCGACATCATTGACTGGATGTCAGACGAAGAGTACATCGAGGCATTTGGAAGCCTTCCCAGCGACGAAGACTAACCAAAATGATCCGTTTTCCTCCATCCCCAACGGATCGATGAGAAAAGAGGGGGCTGTCCCGCATTGACGGTAGTGTCGAGAAAGTTGGTGTAGAGCCCCATCCGAAGCGAGTCGGCCCGGCGT
>ERZ825324.603-NODE-603-length-49911-cov-18.760931_pt1 | contig 49911 bp, 48 predicted proteins | sample MGYA00519859_ERZ825324 | MGnify/ENA primary metagenome ERZ825324 (study PRJEB31778, sample SAMEA3449198) | human gut metagenome | biome: human gut; feature: human-associated habitat; material: faeces | place: United Kingdom | collected 2010/2012 ...
TGCGAAAATAGGAAGTTGCCAAGAATTTTTTTTGTGTAAAAAAGACTACTATTACCCAAATAATAGTAGTTTTTCTTATCCAAAAACTCCTATTCCCTCTCATAGTACATATACTTAAATAGGTGATATCATGTTAAAAAGAAAAATAAAATCAATAATAATCATAACTATAATTGTCCTATTATCATCACTTGACTTAATATCTGCAAAAACTCTTCCTTTACTAGGTATCGTTATAACAATAGACCCTGGTCACCAAAACAAGATTAAGCCCGGTATAAAAGAAGTAGTTGTAGCAAATTATAATCTATAAAATTTAATAATAAATAAAGCAAAATACTTTTTAAAGAAAGTATTTTTTTGATGGTATAATATATATGAGGCGATGTAAATGGATAAATTAACAATGTTTTTGAAAGAAAATAATACACCATTTGATATTGGAATTATAAATAATGGTTATTATAATAAATTACCAAAACCTTTTAAAGACAAACAAGTAATTAGATTTAAGTGGAAAAAGAATTCAATTAATAAATTATTATCCAATTTAACTAAAATAGGAATAATATTAAAAGAAAATGCTTTAGGATATTATAATGCGTTATATGATATAGAAGGAACAAACAATCAAGTTTTTATAATATATGCTGTTGATTCACATGTTCAACTTCCTAAATTATTATTGAAAAACTATAGAACAGGTGATAATCTGTTTTATTTAAATACTTCATCTAATAAAATTATAAAAAGTTCTGCCGGAAAGTATAATACTAGTTTTGGATATTATTCATTGGCATTTGAAGAATATTTGAGTGTAAACTATGAAAAAATAATTTCTAGTATTATAAAATTATTTATTCCATTTATAAATCAAGAGGTAACAACTATTACATTAAACGACTTAAACAAAAATATTAATAAATTATTTTTTATGGCACTTATCAGAAATCCAAAGTATATAAAAGAAATAAATGAACATAGCTTAACAGCTCAATTATTTGATGGTGGATATGATGCCGAATATTTAGCAATAACAGGAGAAAAAATGAACACCAATTTTATTAAGGGATATACTCCTGTACCTTTAGTTAATACAACAAATAAAAACTTAGTAACAATTAAATCACTTGTTTCAAATTTATATATTGATGGTGGAATTGAGTGTATGGTGATGTTATTACATCCAAAAATTGCAATAGCGTTAGTTCCAAATGAATATTATAAAAAAATGATTGATGAGCAAGGACAACAAACTTATTTACAATTGAACGAAGAAAATGCTTTAATTAAAATGAATAAACAAATTTATAATTGTGCAAAATTTAATAACGATGATGTAATTGGTATAAAAGAAGATTTGGATGACCTAATTGAATATATTAATAAGCAAGGTGGTAAGGATGAACATAAGAAGTGATTTTAAGGAGATATTAAATTATGCACATATGTGGAATTGGGCACCAGATATAGCTTTAATGCAAGAAATATATAATGATTATGACAATTCATATTCTATATTAACACCATTTGCATATTGTTATCTTGAGGAACTAATTAGATCAACAACATCGGAATATGGAAGAGATTACGTAGATTCAAAAGGGAATCCTAAAAAAAGAAAAACGGGGATGGCATTATTAAATTTAGCAATTGAAGAAAATAAAGATAATCTTGAATATATAGAACTATTAAATGAGATGAAAAAATATTTTAAATTATCTACATCATTAGATAATGGAGATAATAGAAATAGTGTCAATCATGGTTATATGCATCCGAGATTTTGGACACAAAATTCATTTGAATATTTAATTCATGATATTGCAAGATTATCAAAATATTCAAAATTTTAGCAACCAAAAATGGTTGCTTTTTTATGCATAAAGAAAGGAGAAATGATATTATGAATTTAAATTATGCAATATTTAGAAGTGAACCAATATATACTATAAATGATTTAGCACAAATTGGATCACATAATAAAAGAGAAAAGAAAGCTTATCAATCAAATCCAGATATAAAGCTAGAATTAACTAAAAATAATATTGAATTAGTACCCTTAGCAGAAAAGTATGTTAAGGGTTTTTATAACTTAACTAAAGATTATAAAAAGGACATGATGAAAGAATGAAAACTGAAAGAGAAGATAGAAAAAAGACATTTAAACAAATGTTAGATAGATCAAATAATGTTATAGCTGATGAATTAATGTTTACAGCAAAAAACGAGTTCTTTAAAGATATGACAAGAAATGATATAAAAGAATGGGCAGATACTTGTATGGAATTTGTTTATAAAGATTTAGGCTATAAGAAAGAACAAGTTTTACATGCAACTGTGCATATGGATGAAAAAACACCTCATGTGCATTGTGCAGTAGTTCCTTTAATTAAAAAGTATGATAAAAGAACAAATACCGAAAGGTATGCTATTTCTAAAAAACAATATATAAGAGATAAGATACACCTATCAGAGTTGCAAAATAAATACCATAAAAGATTAACTGATAAAGGCTATGATTTAGAAAGAGGTATTAAAGGTAGTGATAGAAAACATATTAAAATTAAAGAATATAAAAGAATAAATAGAGAACTAGAACAAAAAATAAACATTAGCTCTGATAGACTTACTAAAGAATTTGAAGAACTAGATAAAAAAATGGCATTTTCAAAGAATATTCCATTTGATAAAAAGCGCGTTGTTATAGATAAAGATACTTTTGATACAATGAATAAGGTTATTAAAGAATCTAAAAAAATAAAGGAATTAGAACCTAAAATAAAGCAAATTTTTCATGAAGTTAATAATTATGCTGACAGTTATAAATCCTTAGAAAAAGAGAACCAAAATATTAAAAAAGAGGTTAAATCTTAAAAGAATAAAAATGAAGAATTAGAAAAAGAAAATAAAAACTTACAAAATATAATAAAATATATACTTGATAAGATTAAGATGTTTTTTAGAAATATATTACTAAAAGGAAATGAAACGTCTAAGGATTTAGCAACTCAAGAAGTAAAAGATTATTATTACTATGGAGATTTTCAGCAAGAAGATATTATTGATGTAGCTAGAGGAACAACAAAAGAAGATGAGTTGTTTGATTATGCTTATATACCAGATTACCATAAGGAAAATAATGAAGATATAGAAGATGATTATGATATGAGTTTATAAAAAAGTGTTAAATTTAGCCAAATATATAGGAATAATCGTAAAATATGATATAATCTAATGTAAGGATGTGATGTTAATGAACGAAAACTATGAAACTCAAAATCAATCAAAACCATCAATACAAACTAAACAAGATGCTCAAAGAGTTCAAGAACAATTACTTGAAAAGAAAACTCAAGTTATTGAAGATGCACCTAAATTATCTTTATCAATTAAAAATGCACCATTTTATTTAGGAACTTTATTTGAACAAGATGGAACTCCAAAAGGAGATTTTACAGTTACTGATAGATTTAAAAGAAAAGTAGTGGTTGCCTTTAAACACCCACACCGTAAATCTACTACCGGTGAAATGTATTTTGGCGAGCTAACTGATGGAAATTTATATAAAGCTCCAAATGAATATTTGATTCAAGCAACACCTACTTTTTTAACTGATGAAGAGTTAGATTATTTACGATCTCATTGTAGATTAACAAAAATGATTGGTAATACCGAGATTGAATTTGTTCCTCCAATGCCACAAAGAGATGATTATCCAGCAAGAGTTGAAAAATATATGGAAAGAATTGGGGAATCAAGAGCAAAAGTTCAAGAATTAACTGATATTATACAAGAAATAGAAAAATTAAAACCAAGACTTCCTATGGGAACATATGAAGTTATGATTGAACAACCAGAAGAAGTAGAAGAAAAGCGTGATAAACCAGGATTTCCAAATAGATAGGAGATGTTTAAATGGAAAGAGTTAAGTACAATATTGCTATACAAACTTATATGGAAGTGTTTGACTATTTAATAACTAACAATCTTTTCGTTTATGATTCTGGTAGGGATTTTTTATCATCAAGAATAAAGATTGATGAGTATGGTTTTGTTGAGGAAACTCAAGTTAGAAGAGGAGTTTGGGATGAAGAACATCCTAATGAAAAAAGAGTGCCTGCACTTAGAGTACTTAAAATTATTACTGATATTATTGATGATTTACTTTTAAAAGCAAATGTTCCAACTAGTCCAGATGCTAGATATGCTTATATTCATGAATTAAAAGCAAAAATGGGTGGTCAAAAAAATTATTATTCTTCTTATCAGGAATTATTAGATATATTCAAAAAAGTATATAATGGTCAAGAATTAATGTATAGTACTGATGGAAAAATTGTTGATCTTGCATTGCTAAGATATAAACAAGTTGCTGATAAATTTTCAAAGATGACACCACTTGAAAAAAGAACTGTTGAATGCTATGCGAAATTAGAAGAAGAACTTGTTGGTTACACAGCCAATTTATTGCTTGTTGATGAATATGGTTATCAGTTAGATGATTTACATAGAAGAACATATGATGGTCATGATTCTAGCGTGAAATTTGCAAGTAAAAATACTGAAGTTGATTGGGATACATTTAAAGAATGCATTACAGATAATTATGTATATTTGGAAGAAGAAGGAAAACTTGATTTACACGGAACATTTAGTCCGTGGGATGAAAATCCTTATAAGTCAGAATTAGGCTTGGATGGAATGACAAAATAAGACTATAATTCCATTATAGTAACCCACTACGCTATTGGCATAGCCAATAACAGTGGGCAAGGGATAAATACCCCTTTGAACCCCATTTAAGCGACAAAACTACAAACTAATCGTAAGTAGTAATGTCGCCTTTTTTATTACAACTTGCGTTTTATAAAAAAGAAAGAATACTATCGCCACTTTCAACCTTACAGGTCAAAACGTGCCACGTATTCTTTATATAAAAATAACCTTAATACAATTAATGTACTAAGGTTATTTTCCTTTTGGAAATAATGCACTATCAAATGATGGATATTTTGATTTATCAAATTTTTCTAAATTTGGTCTTATCATAGGAATTATTTCCTTTAATCTATCTAATATTTCATCATTAGATATTTTTTTCTTTTCAACACTAACTAATTCTAATTGATCAATTAAATCAGCAATACATCATTTAACAGCAAAATCTATTTTTCTTCTTTCTTCTAAATTATCTAAAGCATAAAAGCAAAATTGTCCATAACTTCGTATTTGTTTTTGATAATCAGCAGTAGATCTTTTAATTGATAAATCTTTACCCCAGTTTATATCTATATCATCATAACCAGCAAGTTTCATTAAATCAACAATACTTAAATCAAGTGTTTCAGCGATTCCTTTTAAATAAAGAATATTTGGTTTTAATCTTTTACCAGCCTCTATACTAGATACTTCAGCACAATCCATATTAGATCTACGAGCAAGTTCTCTTTGCAAAATACCTAATTTTTCTCTTGCTTCGCTTACTAATTTTCCTAATTCAGTAGTCTGTTTTTTCATCTAATACCACCTCAACTGAAATAAGTATAGCATATAGTGTTGTAAAACTCATCACTAAGGAAGGAGGAAAAGACATGAATGAAGATTAGACACCTAGAAATAAAAGATGATATTTGGAAAGATAAAAGAATTCCAAAAGAAACGAAATTAATCTATACCTATATTTATACAAAAGGATTTGAAAGAATAATTACAGATATAAATGTAGGAGAGATTCAAAGAGTAGTAAATATCAAAAATAAAGGTTTGAGAAAAAGTCTAGATATATTAGAAAAATTAAATTACCTAATATATAAAGAATACTCAAACGGAATGTACACAATAACACTTAACTGGAAAAGTAACAATGAACGCTAGTTATAAGAGGCTCGGTAAGATGTAAGGCTTATATCAGAACCTATCTTATAGAAATATAAGATGAATAAGGGTTTGAACTATAACATATTTCAAAGAACAATTAATATAAAAATATATATGTTATAGCTCAAGCTAATAAATAGCAAACACTTGGAACCTATATTTATTAGAAAGGAACATATGGCTTTTATAAGGTATTTTATTGCTGTACCAAGAATAATATTAAATGACCAAACTTGTTCTCAAACAGATAAGTTAGTTTATGGTGTGATTAACTCGCTATCAAATAATAAGGAGTATTGCTACGCTAGTAATAGTTACTTTGCTAATACATTAAGTGTTAAAGAAAAAACAATATCTAATTCAATTAATTATTTGAAACGAAAAAAATATATAGATGTTAAATTTGTAAACGGACAACGAAGAATTTATCTTAACGAGGATATTGTTAGTAAAGAAAATTCTAAGATGTTAGAAAAAAATGAGAATAGAAACATAGTAAAAAATTACCAATATAAAAGAAAAAAATATACAAGAAATAATTATAATAAAAATGATAAATATGATAAAACCACTAGTATTATTCCATATTGGATGGAGCATCCTGAAGTTTGTATAGATGATCCAGCTAGTCCAGAAGAACAAGCATATATGGAAGATTTATTAAGTGAGTTTAAGGAGGATTGATATATGAAGAAAAAATTAGGAGGATATTCTTTATAGAACATGGCAAAGTGGGGTAAAAAAATGGAGGTAAATTATAATGTAATATATGTAACAAAAGATAATAAAGAAATTGAAGAAAATAAATTAAGAGATATTATAGCAAAAAAATTACTACGAGTTATATTAGCAGAAGAAGAAAATAGTGTAGTTTCAAATAATTCGTAAAATGGTATATAATGTCCTTGTAGATTTATATTTGCTACAACAAGTAAGAATTGAGGTGTTGTAGTAAATGGAAAAGGTAGGTGTATATTGCAGACTATCGGATGAGGATAGATATAAGAAAAATAAAAATGATGATAGTGAGTCAATTGCTAATCAAAAGAGTATGCTTTTAAAATATGCTTTGGAACAAGATTGGGAAGTTGTAGATATTTATTCAGATGATGATTATTCTGGAGCTGGAGTTGAAAGACCTGATTTTAATAGATTAATTAATGATTGTGAAAGTGGAAGAATAAATATTGTACTATGTAAAACACAAAGTAGATTTTCAAGAGATATGGAAGTAATAGAAAAATATCTTCATAACAAGTTTGTTGAATGGGGAGTTAGATTTGTAAGTATAGTTGATAATGCTGATACTAACAACGAGGCTAACAAGAAATCAAGACAAATAAATGGACTTGTCAATGAATGGTATTTAGAGGATTTATCTAACAATGTTAAGAAGTCATTAAAAAATAAAAGAGAAGATGGTTTATTTATGGGTAGCTTTGCACCATATGGTTATAAGAAAGATCCAAATGATAAACATAAACTTATCATTGATGAGAATGTTGCTCCAGTTGTTAGAGATATATTTAAAAAATATAAAAATGGACTAGGTTATCATAGAATATGTGCTAGTCTAAATCAAAGAAAAATATTATGTCCATCTCTTTATAAAAAATCTATTGGAAGTAATTTTGTATGTTGTAATTTTGATTATGATACAACTGGAATATGGACATCAGATACAATTGCAAGAATGCTCCGAAATGAAAGTTATATTGGAACACTAGTACAAGGAAAAAGAACAAACATTAGTTATAAAAATCATAAGTCTAAAAAAGTTCCTAAATCGGAATGGAGTGTTACTGAAAATGCTCACGAACCAATAATTGATAATGAAACATGGTATTTGGTTCAAAGAAGATTAAAAAATCATCATAGACCAGCAAAAGAAGATGGAAAAGTACATGTATTAAGCAGTAAAGTTTATTGTGCTGAATGTGGAAGAATCTTTATGAGAAATCAAAGTAATATCAAATGTGCTGGTGGAGTAATGGAAAAACGAGCATATCTGCAATGCAAAGGAAATAAAAAATATCATACTTGTGATAATAATAGATCTATTAGATATGATATTATTGAAAACTATGTACTTGATGCTATAAATGATTTATTAAAGAAATGTAATAAGAAACTACTTGAAGAAGAATATAATGCAACTTTAGAAAGAGAAAATAGACAAGATACATTAATTATTAATTTAAATAAAGAAAAAGCTAATCTTGAGAAAAAGATAAATGAAAGCAAATTATATTTTAAAAATCTTTATACCGATAAATTAAAAGGTGTAATATCCGATAGTGATTTTTCAATGTTAAGAGATGAATATACAAAAGATGTTGAATCTTATCAAAATAGACTTGAAGATATAGAAAAACAACTTGAAGATACACAAGAAAGAAAAGAGAACTCTAAAGACATTGAAAGCATACTTAAAAAGTATAAACATATTAAAAAACTAACTAGAATAATTGTGGATGAGTTTATAGAAAAAATATATGTTGGTGCATTAAATAAAGAAACCAATACGAGAGAAATTAAGATTGAGTGGAATCTTGATTTATAAAATGTAACCTATAAAAAAATAAATATAGTTTCTGGGTCAAACCGATATCAGCCATGGTGGAAGGGACCCAGGTACTATGTATAACTCAATCAAAGAAAAAGACTTAAATCTAGAAATATCAAAAGCCTTAGAAAAAGAACTAACTAAAAATGGAGCAATTGTCTATATGATTAGAACTTCAGACATTGACTTATCCTCAATATATGACTCCAAAAAGAAAAGAGGAGACCTCTATAGACGACTCTTAAAAATAAAAGAAAATAAAAGCAACCTATATTTGTCTATACACATAAACTGGTATCAAAACTCTACTCATAAAGGAGCCGAAGTCTTATATAACTCTATCAATAAAAACAACAAAATCCTAGCTGAGGCCATAATGAATGAATTTAAAACTAATCAAAAAAGTAAAAGAGAAATAAAAAAGACCAACTTATACATGTATAAAAACATAACAATACCTGGAGTCCTAATAGAAACAGGCTATCTATCTAATCCAACAGAACGACGTCTATTACAATCTGAAAGCTATCAAAAAGAATTAGCTAAGTCTATAACAAATGGTGTAAAAAATTACTTAAAAGCAATAAATGAAGAATCTAACTTAAATACCAATTTATCTTTTTAATATAATCTTCCAATCTATTAAAATATAAAATAATAAAAATAAATATCTCTTTTCGACATAAAAGAATTTTTATCTATTGTAAAACCCTAGAAAAAAAGCTATAATTATCATAGAATAGAATAATAAAGGGTGATTTCTAGTGATAGTTAGACTAATTAAAAAAACTAAAATATACAACTTTACATTGCCAACTAAAATAGCTGGAAACTACTGGATAACTGATAATGACTATTTAGGAAATACTAGAAATCTAATTAATGTCGAAGAATTTGATGGTCATTGGAAAATTAAAAGTGACTTTGAAACTAAAATAATGTTAGGAGAAAATGAAATAGAGTCAGCTATATTAAGTGAATATAGCCTTTTCTTCTTAAAAATAAATACTGATAATGAATATGTAATTTTATACTGTTCACCATCTATAGAACCAAATATTAATAGATTGCAAATTAGAGGAGACTGTGAAATAACTATAGGTAATGATCCTCAAGCAACTATCTGTTATAATTACCCACTAGTTTCAAGACAACAAGCTAGACTAATTTATAATAAAGGAATTTGGGTAGTACAAGATTTAAATAGTAAATATGGAACTTATGCCAATAATGTAGCAATATCTTCTAAACAATTAGAGTATGGTGACATAGTTTTTATAATGGGTCTAAAAATAATAGTTTTAAAAGATTCTCTTATTATTAACAGAATAAGTAATATTGTAAATTATGATCAAAGACTATTAGAACCAGCTAATCCGTGGATTCAAAATCAAACAGAAATGGATAATCCAGATGAAGAAAATGTTGAATTTTATAAAGAGGATGATTACTTTTATCGTGCTCCAAGATTCAAAACAAAAATAGAACCAATCAATGTTACTATTGATAGTCCTCCAGGAAAGCAAGAGGAAGATAAGACTCCTTTAATTTATACAGTAGGTCCAATGTTAACAATGTCAATGATGTCAGCAACTACTGGTATAACAGCTTTACAAGGTTTAGTAGATGGCTCAAAAGATTTTAAAGCCGTAGCCCCATCATTAATAACAACGGGTGTAATGTTATCAACTATGATTTTATGGCCAAGTCTAACAAAGATGTATCAAAAGAAACAAAATCGTAAAAAAGAACAATTACGTCAAGAAATGTATACAAAATACGTAGATTCAAAACGTACAGAAATTCAAAATGCCATGAAAGTTCAACGCCAAATATTAATTGATAACTATCTTCCAATTCAAGAAACAAAAGAAATAATTTATGGTAAAAAGAGAAATTTATGGGAAAGAGAAATTGATCAATCTGACTTTCTAGATTTACGTCTTGGAATTGGTACAACTGAACTAGCTGGTTCAATTGGTTTTCCACAAGAACATTTCTCTATAGATTCTGATAATTTATTACAAGAAGTATACAAACTAGGTGCTGAATCAAGAATGCTTGAAAATGTACCAATATCCACATCTTTTGTGGAAAAAAATATTACTGCAATTATTGGTAATGCTGAAATAAAACAATCATTTATTGAAGGCTTAATTTTACAAATGATTACTTATCATAGTTATGAAGACTTAAAAATAGTTCTTCTAACAAATGAAAAGAACTCAAGTAAATGGGAATATTTAAAAATATGCCCACATTGTTGGAGTAATGATCGAACAATTAGATACTATGCCACTAATCTAGATGAAGCTAAAGAAATTTCCCTTGCGCTAGAACAAGAAATTCAAGCAAGAAAATACAAAGATGTTAATGGTACTAGAGAATTAAATAGTGCTGACTATAAAAAATATAAACCATATTATGTAATTATAACTGATGACTATAAAACAGTTCGTGATGTGGAACTTTTAAAAGATGTTGCTGAAATGCAAATAAATGTTGGCTTCAGTCTAATTGTTATAAGTCCAAGATTAGTAAACTTACCAAACGAATGTAAAACATTTATCAGTGTTGGTGATAAGAAGTCTGGAATTTTTGAAAATGAATTAGTATCTAACAAGCAAAAAGAATTTGATGCTGATGTTGATCCAACTCTAAATATGTATGATTGTTGTAAACGTCTAGCCAATATCCCAATAGATATTGCTAAAGCCAATCAAACACTACCACTAAGTCTAACATTCTTAGAAATGTACAATGTTGGTATGGTAGAACAATTAAATGTCCTAAATCGCTGGAAATCAAATGATCCTACCAAGACTCTTCAAACAGCAGTTGGTGTAGATAAATCCGGTGAATTATTTAAACTAGACTTACATGAAAAAGCTCATGGACCACATGGTCTAATTGCTGGTATGACTGGTTCTGGTAAATCAGAATTCATTATTACTTATATTTTATCAATGGCTCTAAACTACCATCCATACGAAGTATCATTCGTTCTTATCGACTATAAAGGTGGAGGTCTAGCAGGCGTTTTCCAAAATAAAGAAACTGGTATGAAACTACCTCATCTAGCTGGAACAATCACCAACTTAGATACAGTTGAAATGAACAGATCTTTAGCATCTATCCAAAGTGAACTTCGTAAACGTCAAAGAATGTTTAATGAAGCTAGAGACAAACTAGATGAAAGTACAATTGATATTTATAAGTATCAGGCTCTTTACAGAAAAGGTTTAGTAGAACGCCCAATATCTCATTTATTCATTATTTCTGATGAGTTTGCTGAATTAAAAGATCAACGACCTGAGTTCATGGAACAATTAATTTCAACTGCTCGTATCGGTCGTTCTCTAGGAGTCCATCTTATTCTAGCAACGCAAAAACCAGCAGGAGTAGTTAATGATCAAATTTGGTCAAACTCAAAATTCCGTGTCTGCTTAAAAGTACAAGATAAATCTGATAGTATGGATATGATTAAATGTCCTGATGCTGCCTCTTTAAAGAATGCTGGTCGTTTCTTCTTACAAGTAGGATATAATGAACTATTTGCTGAAGGTCAAGCTGCTTGGGCAGGAGCTCAATACTATCCAGCTGAAAAGAGAAAGAAAAAAGTCGATCAAAGTATCACCTTCATTGATGATACTGGTAATACCATAAAAAGTCTTGATAATAAACAAAATGAAGTTCAAGTAGCTTCTAAAGGTGAAGAAATTACTAATATAATTAAATATATAGTAGAAGAAGCTCACCAAGAATCAGTTTCTATTCCACAACTATGGCTAGATAGAATTCCAAATTATATTTATGTTGAAGATTTAAAACTAAAGTATTCTTGTCAAATAAAAAACAATAATATTAACCCAATTATTGGTGAATATGATGATCCAGATAATCAAAGACAAAACGTTTTAACTCTACCATTGTCCTCAGAAGGAAACGCTATTGTCTTTGGTTCAGCTGGTTCTGGAAAAGAATTAATGCTATCTACTATTATCTATTCAGCAATTACAACTCATGATTCAAGTGAAGTTAACTTCTATTTATTAGACTTTGGTGCTGAAACATTAACTATGTTTAGAAATGCTCCTCATGTAGGAGAAGTATTATTATCATCTGACTCTGAAAAAATTTCTAACTTATTTAAAATGATTCTTCAAATAATGGATGAAAGAAAGAAAATATTTGTTGACTACAATGGTTCATATGATTTCTATATCAATCATGGTGGTAAACAGTTACCATTAATGGTAATAGTTATAAATAATATTGAAGGTTTCTTAGAAATATATCCTGATTATGAAGAAGTTCTAGGTCAAATTACAAGAGAATGTCTAAAGTATGGAATTGTTTTCGTACTAAGTACAAATGGTCCAAATACTATTAGATATCGTCTGCGTCAAAACTTCTCTCAAAATGTTGTTCTTCAATTTAATGATCCATCAGACTACTCAAGTGTATTACCTGGTGTACGTAAAAAAGAACCATCAAAAGGTTTTGGACGTGGTTTAATAAACTTAGATGGAATTTATGAGTTTCAAACAGCTTATCCATTTAAAGAAGAAAAAATGGTTGACTATGTAAAAGTTATTTGCAATAAACTAAATCAAATTTGTGAATACAAAGCTAAGAAAATACCAATATTACCAGAAACTGTTAAAGTTGATGATATAATTTCTTCTCTACGTGGAATATTATCAATACCAGTTGGTATCGAAAAAGAAACTCTAGAAATTTCTACAATCTCTTTAAAAAATCCAATCTACAATATTACTGGTGAAGATATAACATCACTTCAACCATTTATAACAGGTCTAACTAAAATGATAACTAAAATTCAAAATAGTAAGTGTGTTTTACTAGATACTTTAAGTATCCTAAGTGATAATCCACCTGCAGATGTTGAATATGATAGTGGAAACTGTATAGTTGGAATAGATAAAGTAATGGAACTAATCTCTGAAAAGCAAACATCTTCAGATGAAAATTCAGCAGTAATTATGATAACTGGCATAAGTACTTTACTAGCTAAACTAGATGCTGTTAAAAAAGGTAGTTTTACAACTGCTATCTCAGAAGCTTCAAAATTATCAACTGTTAAATTTATCTTTATAGAAACTATTGATAATATTAAATCTCTAAATTACGAAGCTTGGTATAAAGCTAATACTGATTTATCTGAAGGTATCTGGGCAGGTAATGGTCTAGGTAACCAATTTACTTTAAAAGTAACAACAAATTCTCGTCAATTAAGAACAGAACTAGAGCCAAACTTTGGTTATACTATTGCTAAAGGTAAAGCAACTGTTGTTAAATTATTAGAAGAAGAGTAGGAGGTAATTATGAATAGAAATAAAATATTAATATGTTTATATGTTCCTCTAATTGAAAAGTCTTATGACTTATTCATTCCTATTAATAAAAAGATTGGTACTATAAAAAAACTAATAGAAGAGGGACTAAGTGAAATAACAGAAAATGACTACATCATAAGTCCTGAAACTAATTTCTATAGTAAAGATACTGGTCAAGTATATGATGTGAATCAAACAGTAAAGGATACAGATTTAAAAAATGGTTCAAGAATAATTCTTGTATAGGAGGTACTTATGTCTGAATATGAACAATATGTAGACTCTATCAATAAAATATATGGCTATCTAGAAGTTATGAAAACAGTCTGGACAGATCAAGATAATATAAGTTATTTAGAAAATCTAGAAACTTATAAACAAGTTGTAATCAACAATGCTAATTTATTTGATCCAAATAAAAGAGTCCAACAAGGAATGGAGGAATTAGGTAATGACTAATGAATCTATCGGTGTAGATCAAATTGCTAACGAGCTAAGAAAAAATGCCAACATAGTTAGAAATTTGATTCAAGGAAAAGATGCTCCTCAGTTAACAGAATTTGTTGATGCAGTTGACGACTATGCAAAATATATTGATAGTATCCTAGAATTAGAAGATGCCGCTAATAGAGCTCTTCAAGGATTAATAGATTTAAAAAAATAGAGCTTTCACTACGAAAGCTCTTTTATATACTTATTTAATGTAACTTTAGGAAAATAATATTTTAAAATATTTGCATAATCACATCCATTTTTCGCAATCTCATTAGCACCAAATATACTAAGTCCCAAAAAGTCCCCATAACCTCTACTAATGAACCTAATATAGTCCTTATTAACAATAATATTAATTGCCATAGACTTTAAATTAAGTAATTTAACAATATCTTTTCCAATATAAATACTATCATCAATTCTTAACTTATTAATAAGACCATTACTATCTACATCAATTGCTTCTATATTACTTTCTTCACCAATATTACTTCTTAATATCTTACTAATATTTAAAAAGTTATAATCTCTAATATTAACATAATTAGGAGAAGCCATATCCCAAGTACTAGAAACACTAGTCAAATACGGATATTTTTCATCATCTAATGTCTTACCATAATTAGAATAATGAATAAAAGGCAAAATATAATACTGGTTATATGTCAAAAATAAACAATCAGTATCGTCAACTACATCTTTTAGTAATTTCTCATTCTCATCATAATTACTAAACCAAGAAAGTTTATAATAGGATAATGGTCTATAATTAACAAAGTCATTAAAAGCCATAATAGATCTTTTTTCACTCATCTCTTTAAAAGCATAAGTCCTATATAACACACATATAGCTTTTAAAGTCTCCTTCTCTAATCCATTATAATAAATACCAGCTAAACATCCCATCAAATACTCTTTTAAACTAACTTCTATAGTAGCCATATTTTCTAATTTTATAGTAACCATATAATAATCATTAGCATAATATAAATTTTCTTTTAAAACCTCAATCTCAGTATTATTTCTACTTATATCCAAACTCTTAACAACAATACCATCTATAACTAAATATACTTTACTTCCATTATAGTTAATCCCATTATTTAAAACAAAATTCCTAGTTCTTCTAGTAAGTTCCTTATCAGAAGAATTAAATCCTATTTCTTTAGAAAATTCATAATTCATAGTTAAATATAAGTATAAAATATCTTCATTTCCATTATTCCTAACTTCATATTTATAAAACATATTATCACCTAAAATTAGTATGTAATTAATACGTCTAAATATACAAAAAAGAACTTAAAATTCAAAATATTTAAGTTCTTTTTTCTTATTACAATCAATCCCTGTAACATAACTAATATTAGTAAATACTTTATCTAATTCTATATCTTTACCTTCCAAGTAATCAAAACTAGCACATATCATTACTTTCGCAAGTTTAAGTGCTTTTAAATATAAATCTAAAAAACTCTCTGTACTAGTCATACTATAAGTAGTTGGATTTCTCCATAGTTTATGATTTTCATTTAAGTAGTTATGTCTATCTTCTAATGGATAATGATAACTAATAGCTTCAAATCTAAATGTCCTTCTACTAGTAAATGTATCAACTAACATATAAAAGAATTTTTTTACTCCAACTGGATCATATCTAAATACTCTAATTGCTATTTTCATCTGTTTAAGTGACTTATAATATATCTTATCCATATTTTTAATATTAAAAGTCTCCTCAAATGTTTTATTTATAGTATCTCCAAGCCCATTAGAAAATCTCTTTGTATCAAAACTAAATCTATCTATTCTAAATCTATATGGATTAATATCTTCTCTTCTTTTAATCATATCATTATCTAAAAAAGTCTCCATAAATGTATGTACATTATTATATTTATAAGTACTTTTCTTCTTCTTATCAAAACATCCTGTCTTATAAAATATATATGGATGTATAGTTGAATCTAATACATAGTGACAAATAGAACCAACTAGAAAAGAATCTACATCACTATCTTTATCATATCCATTTTCTTTTATATAATTTATCAAATTAATAAAAAATTCCTGTGTCTGATTCTCATGAAAATACTTTTGAAATTTTCTTATTTTTTTTCCTGGTAACAAACTAAAAAGATTATAAAACATTAATGAATCAGTACTTTGACCAAACATTTTTAATCTGTTAATATCTAATCTCTTTTTTATTGTACTAGGTAATATATCATAAACATCCTGTGCAAAATAACTATGTACAACAGTTGCTGGCATAACTGAACCCTCCTAAACATATAAAATATTATATAACTTCCCTGATAAAACTCGTAATTATTATATCATAATTTTTGAAATTTTCATATTTTTACCATACTTTCTAAAGAATGTTATGATATAATTTATACTAGGTGAGATTATGTTAGAGAAACAGTTTAAAACATTAGATGAACAAATAGAAATCTTTAAGCATAAAGGATTAGTCATTGAAGATGAAAAGTATGCAAAAGAAGTCTTATTACGCGAAAACTATTTCTTTTTAAATGGTTATCGTCATCTATTTTATAAGTCTGAAACAGAAAAAAAGTTTATTCCAGGTACAACATTTGAAGAACTTTATAGCATGTTCTTATTTGATCGCTCTTTCAGAAATGTCTTATTTAAATATCTTTTAGTAATTGAAAACAACTTAAAGTCTATAACTTCATACCAATTATCTAAAAAGTACGGTTATAAAGAAAAAGATTATTTAAAGGTCAAGAATTTTACCCAGATTCCTGAACGTCAAAGACAAGTAAATGATTTAATCAAAAAAATGAAACGTCAAATAAGAATAAATGGTTCACAACATACTGCAACATCTCATTATGTATCTCATTATGGTTATATACCTTTATGGATATTAGTAAAAGTATTATCATTTGGAGTAGTTAGTGAAATGGTATCAATCTTAAAACCTGAAGATCAAAAAGACATAAGTAATATTTATGGTATTGAAACTGATGATTTCATAAATTATTTACCAATTCTAGCTAATTATAGAAATCTTTGTGCACATGAAGATATCTTATATGAAAATAGAACTCAAAAAGAAATATCTGATACTATTTACCACAAGATATTAAATATACCAAGAGATGAAGAAGGATACATATATGGTAAAAATGATTTATTTGCTTTAATAATTATTATGAAACAAATGCTTTTAAAAGAAGAGTTTAAAAATATGACTTTTGAATTAGATAATATTGTTCAAACTCTTAATTATAATCTAACCAGTATAAAAATAGATAAAGTATTAAATCAGATGGGATTTCCATTAAATTGGGAAGAACTATCTAAAATAGAAAGGCCAATAAATGATGAAGAATAAAGAAAATATAAAATTAGTACCTTTAATTATCTTTTCTTTTGTAATTGGAGGAATAGTTACTTTATCCATGTTAAAATGGACACCTATCCTAGATCAAATAATTGGTAGCAGAAATACAGTTATAACAAAAAATGGTACACAAGTATATGAAAAAGGTTCACTAGCAGCCTCTGTTGAAAAAATATATGATGCAGTAGTTGTAGTTCAAGGCTATTCTAATAATCAGTTAGCATCAACTGGTACAGGTTTTGTTTATAAAACTGATGATAAGTATGGTTATATCCTAACTAATCAACATGTTATTAGTACTCTAAGTAAAATTACAGTACTATTTACTAATGACAAAGAAGTAGAAACAACAGTCCTAGGTAGTGATGAATATCTAGATTTAGCTGTTCTACGAGTACCTAAAGAAGAAGTACTTATGGTTGCTACTATCGGTAGTAGTGAAAAAGTAAGTTTAGGAGATTCAGTATTTACAGTTGGTTCACCACTAGGTGCTGACTATCGTGGTAGTGTAACTTCTGGAGTTTTATCTGGAAAAGACAGAATGGTATCCGTAACAGTTTCTAATTCTAGAAGTAGTGACTGGGTAATGAGAGTACTACAAATAGATGCTTCTATTAACCCTGGTAACTCTGGAGGACCATTATTAAATGTAAATGGTGAAGTAATTGGTATTTGTTCAATGAAATTAGTTGATGATGAAATTGAAGGTATGGGATTTGCTATTCCAATAGAGTATGCTATGAACCATGCTGATTCCCTAGAAAAAGGCAAAGCTATAAAATGGCCAGTTCTAGGTATAAGAATGGCTAATATTACAGATACTGCAACCCTAAGACAATATGGAATATCGATAAGTAGTGATGTAACATCAGGAACAGTAGTAGTAGAAGCTGTAAAAGATTCATCAGCTGACAAAGCCGGTATTACAAAAGGAGATATAATTACTAAAGTAGATGGTAATAAAGTAAAAGATTATGCTTATCTAAGATATGAATTATATCAACATCAAGCAGGAGATACTATAGAAATAACATACCTAAGAAATGGTAAAGAACATACTACAAAAGTAACATTAGGAAGTAATTAAAGGTAAAAATAAAAACCTAAAGAATAGAGAAATCTATTCTTTTTATATTGAAATTTTCTTAGTAATTTTCCTAATAAATTAATAAGTAATATAAAAAAATAAATGTAGAAATGATATAAATAAAAAGTAAATAAAGATGAATGAAAGATAAATATAAATACAGGAATAATATAAATAAAAAGATAAACAAGAACAAATAAAGATATTAATATAAGTAAAATATAAATATAGTTATAAAATACAACTTATTCATATCATATCCTGCTTCTAAGCCCCAAAAAATATAAAAATGTATAATTATACAAAAATAAAAAACCTGCCTCAGCAGGTCTAAAATTACTCATTAATCTTCTTTCTTTTAATAGTAACAGATATAATCATAATACCAAATAGTCCAACAATACCACCAAATATATAAGGTACAGCTGAACTAAATTTACCGGTATCAGGAACTTTTATATCATTTTCCATAACTACTGGAACAATCTTAGAATTATCAACTGTAAAATCAATACATGTAGTATTTAAAACATAACCATTAGGAGCTTGTGTCTCACAAAGTGAATAAGTACCATCCTCTAAAGAAATATAATGTGGAGTAGTAGTAGATACCCATTCCCATTTCTTAGTAGTATCAGCTTTATTTGTAATAACTAAACTAGCTCCAGCTAATTCACTCTTTGTAGTAGCATCAATCTTACTAATCTTAACAAAGTTTCCTAAAGATAGACTAACTAAAACTCTATTTATAGGAGTATATCCTAAAGAAACATTAGAAAATACTTGTTTCTTATTAGTATTAACAATAGTTTCTCCTGCAGTCTTAGTAACATAATACTCATATCCCTTACCAGCAAGGAAAGTTCCGTATACATTAACTTTTACTGTAGTTAAATCCATTGTACTAACATCATCTTTTAATGGAACAACTATTTTAAATGAACCAGTCATAACAGAAGTATTACTAACTCTAGAATTATTTTGATCAACTATATAAACTCCATAGTTATTAGGATCTTCTATTTCTACTGTATAGTATAAATAATTACTTTTATTTGTATTAGGTAGTGGAGTAATAGCCTCAGTTGTAAATAAATTACCAGTAGAATTAATTGTAAAAGAAAGTTTATCACTACTTAATGGTGCCATAGTAGAAGTCTCTGCTGTAGTAGCACTATTAGCATTATTAACTAACTCTAATATGTAATTAAGGTAATTATATCCAGATTTACTAGCCGCAGCACTAATTATATTCCTAACATCAGTAGGAGTAATTACATTAGTAGTATCTTGAATATAAAAACTACAAGCATTCAAGTTCTTAGTATTAGTCTCCATACAATAAGTATTAGTAAATTTAGCACTATTTTCATAAATATATAACCATAAAGCAAGCTGAGTAATATATTGTTTTACATTATTATCTGAAACAGCTCCATACTTATTAGCAGTAAATACTGTATTAGTAGTATTAGTTGAACTATATCCATGATTAATAATATATAAAATTCCTAAATCACTAATATCACTTGGATTAGTATCATGTAATTCAAAAACTTCATCTGTCTCTGGCACTTTCATATTCTTCATAAACTCATATAATGGTGTATCACTATTACTAATTTTATAATCAGTTGCTGTATTAAAATTATGTAAATAACTAGCATAAGTAGTATCACTTGCTAAAGCTTTTGAAATATAATTACTATAATTAGTAGCTCCAACTGCAAAATTAGAATTAAAGTCAGTTTTAGGAATACCTGTCTCATCTAATCCAACCGGTACTGCATAACTTCTACCAAAGAAACTAAAAGCTGTATACAAAATAGAAAATGTAGAAATCATTACTATAAATAAATATCCTTGTACTTTAAGTACTTTTTTAAAGTCCACTATCATATCACCTCTCTATTATGACTTAATTATAACACTTCTCTTAAAAAATATATATAACATATTTTTCTTTTCTAAAATGGATGTTATAATACTATTGAGGGATGAGGTATGACTATGATAATAAATAAAAAAATATTTATAAATAATTATAATGATCACAGCCTAATTTCATCTATTATTAATTAGGAAAGGGAATATTACATTCTCTTTTTATTGTTTTTTAGGAGGTAAAAATGGAAATTATAACAAACAATTTACGTTTACTTGTAATGGATAACTTTGAAGAGTTTGGAAAAAAAGTAGATGGACATTTAAAATTAATGCGTGGAGTAACTGATCCTAATGCTACTTTTATTGTTCCAACTAGACTTACTAGATTTGCATCTGGTGAAGGTAAGGGTGAGATTTTAGAAAGTATTCGTGGCAAGGAAACTTATATTTTAACTGATGTTATGAATCATAGTTGTACTTATGAAATGCACGGCTATTTAAATCATAAAAGTCCAGATGACCACTATCAAGATTTAAAAAGAGTAATTTCTGCTATGGATGGAGCTGAAGACAAACTAACTGTAATAATGCCTTTTATTTATGAAGGTCGTCAACATAAAAGAAAGGGTAGGGAGTCTAAAGATTGTTCCCTAATGCTTCAAGAATTAGAATCGCTAGGAGTAGATTCTTTTATAACTTTTGATGCTCACGATCCAAGTATTAGAAACTCTCTACATAGTTGTTCTTTTGATTCTATTTATCCAACTTATAGTATTTTAAAAGAGTTTATTGAAAATGAACCAATTGAATTAGATAATTTCCTAGTAGCAAGTCCTGATATGGGTGCTATAGAAAGAGCAAAATGTTATGCTGAAATGCTTAATACTCCATTTGGTTTTTGCTACAAAAGAAGAGATATGACTAGAGTAGTAAATGGAAAGAATCCTATAATTGCTCATGAGTATTTAGGAACATCTGTTGAAGGAAAAAATGTCATAGTTGTAGACGACATGATAGCGTCTGGTCAATCTATGTTAGAAGTAGCTGAACAACTAAAAGATCGTGGAGCTGCTAATATTTACTTAATTGCTTCGTTTGCTCTATTTAGTGATGGACAAAAAAGTGTAGATGCTTTCAATGAAGCTTACCAAAAAGGTACATTTAAAAGGTGTTACACTAGTAACTTATGCTACATACCAGAAGAGGCTAGAAAACAAGAATGGTTAAAAACTGGTGATAATTCTAAGTATGTTGCTAAATTAATTGATACTTTAAATAAACATGAATCTATAAGTCCTCTTTTAGATAGTAAGAGTAAAATATTGACAAAAGTACGTGATTTAAGAGGTACAAAAGACTAAATATGTTATAATGATAAAGTAGGAGGAAAGATATATGTCAAGAACTGTAGGAACTGTAGTAAGAGGTATAAGAACCCCAATTATTAAAGATGGAGATGATTTAAAACAAATAGTAATAGATTCTGTTTTAAATGCTAGTAAAGAGGAGAATTTTACATTTAATGATCGTGATATTATTGCTATAACTGAAGCTGTTTTAGGAATAAGTACAGGAAATTATGCAACAATAGATGATATTGCTGAAGATATAAAAAACAAATTTAATGGAAAGCATATTGGTATAGTATTTCCAATTTTAAGTAGAAATAGATTTGCTGTTTGCTTAAGAGCTTTCGCAAGAGCAATGGATAAAATAACTATGTTGCTTAGTTATCCATCTGATGAGGTTGGAAATGATATTTTAGATAAAGAAAAATTGGAAAATTCTGGAATAAATCCCTATTCTGATATTATAAGTGAAAAGGAATATACTGAGAAGTTTGGCGATTTTAAACATATCTTTACAGGCGTAAATATGGTTGATTTTTATCGTGAAGTAGTAAACTCTGAAAACTGTGAAATAGAATTTGTATTTAGTAATCAACCAGAAGAAATATTAAAATATACAGACGAAGTATTAGTTTGTGATATTCATACGAGAGCAAAGACTAAAGAAAAAATAAAAAGAGCAGGTGGAAAAACTGTTCTTGGAATGGATGATATACTAACCACTAGTGTAAATGGTTCTGGTTATAATAGTAAGTATGGCTTACTAGGTTCTAACCGAGCAACAGAGGAAAAAGTAAAACTATTTCCTGAAGCAGGAGAAGAATTAGTATATGGAATACAAGATGAATTAAAGAAAATAACTGGTAAAACTATTGAAGTAATGATTTATGGAGATGGAGCTTTTAAAGATCCTGTAGGAAAAATCTGGGAATTAGCTGATCCGGTAGTTAGTCCATTCTATACAAAAGGTCTAGAAGGAAGTCCAAACGAATTAAAGTTAAAATATTTATCTGATAATAAATATAGTAATTTAAAAGGTGAAGAGTTACAAGCTGCTATTAGAAAAGAAATAGAAGAAAAAGATAAGAACTTAAAAGGTAAAATTGAAACTCAAGGTACTACTCCAAGAAGATACACTGATTTAATTGGTTCATTATGTGACTTAACATCTGGTTCTGGAGATAAAGGAACACCAGTTGTATTTATTCAAGGATACTTCGATAATTATGCAAACTAAAAAAGTAGGAGAAATCCTACTTTTTTATAAAACAAAAAACATAGTCCTGACAAACTATGTTTTTGAGTTTTAATGGAAAACCACAAAAGGAAACAAGCCACAGTTTTACATTTTCATAAGCAACCATTAGTTACTTATGAAACACCGATAAAACAACTCAACCCCAAAACCTTAATATAGTCAGTACTAAGGAGTGGTTACCTATCAAATGCGAGTGACTTTCTCGCTACACGTGCACACTTAGACTTTGACAGGATAGCAATAAGCTAAACAAATCACTACTCCAACAACAATATCACAAAAATGATATCTGATAAACCAACCCAGCGATAATACCAAATAGATAATCCCAATGATTAAGCATTTAAATACCACGCCTGTCAATTATTACCATATCTAAGATGTATATATCTTAGCATAGTTAAAAATAAAAAGCAATAGGTTTCTTGAAAAAAATGACGTTTTTTTTGTAAGCTGTTTGTATACCTAATAATATCAACAAAAAATAAAATATGATATAATGAAATTGGTGATAATAATGTCGAAATATAGAAAAGAGGATACTACTGAATTGGGTGGCTATATAGTTCTTGGTGTCATAGTAGGATTCTTTATTTTGATCTTTAAGTTTGTAAAGCTTGTATTTGGAAAAATTACTAAAATTATAAAGGAAGATAAACAAAAGGAAAGACAGACGTTGAAAGAAAAAGAATTAGTAAATAAACAAGATAAATATATAGAAAAATCTGTTGAAGATGAAAGGCTAGATAATTTAAATAATCTTATTCAAGAAGCAGAAGAAATATATGATGATGCATTAATTAATGATGTTGATGTTAATATAGATAATGAATATATGACACTATTTAATATTAAGAGTGACTTAGAAGATGAAAATATAATTGATATTTCAGATGAGCAAGTCGAAGAATTAGAAGATGAAGTATCTGAAATTATAAATATAAATATTATAACTGAAAAAGTAGAACAAGCAAAAGAAGAGAAAGAAGCTGGTCTAAGAGTAGCATCAGTATTGCTAGCAGAAAAGTATCTATTTAATGATAATGATGACGACATAGATGATTAATTAAAAAGTTGGTGTATTTATATGAAAAGAAAAACCATTGTTATTGAATCAAAAGAAGATTATACAAAATTTATAAAAAGAATAATTTTATATAAAAGTATCTTATACATTAATACGGAGTTTCAAGTAAAAGGATGCCAAGTAAATGATAAGATTCAGCAAATAATAAAAGGATTAAATATAAAAAATAGATGCAAAAGAATTACTTATGTATATGATACAGCTTGTAATATTATAGATAGTAATACTAAAGGTCTAAATATATGTGGATTTAAGAATAACAAATGCTACATTCAACAAAAACAAAATAATGGTAAATGTAATGGATGTTGTAGATTATGCAAGTATCAAAATAGTAATGGATGTCCTACTAAGAATTTAGCTTGTAAGTTGTTTAACTGTTCGGAAGTAAAAAAGAGATATAAGACTATTGAATATAAAGATCTAGCTATATTAAAACTTCTATCTCTAAAAAATAGATTAATAGTAAAATCGGATTATTTTTCCACAAGAGAAGAAGTGTTAAAGGATTTATATGCCTACACATTAACGTATTCAATATTAAGAATATTTTTTAGAAGTATAAGAAACTTAATTAGTAAAACTAAAAACAGTAACCAAGATAGTATAAATACATAGAATACTACAGGTGATAAATATGTATAATAGAGCTACTAAAAAAGTTGTTATAGATGCTGGTCATGGTGGTACTGATCCAGGAGCTGTTTCTGGTAATTTAAAAGAAAAAGATCTAAATTTAGAAGCTGCTCAATATATGTATAAACGATTACAAGAACTAGGTATACCATCCACAATAGTTAGAAATACGGATGAAACATTAGAAAGAAAAGAACGAATCAATAGAATAATGAATGCCTATGGTAATAGTCCAGACGTAATAATGATATCTAATCACATAAATGCAGGAGGTGCGAATGGTAAGAATGTAGGCAAAGTGTAATAGCACCTTGTTTGCTTTAAAATATAAGGACTTTGGCTTAATGTTGAAATTCTTTTTTTTATGAATTAACAACTTAAAATAGAATGTATTTTGCTATGGTGTTTATTATTTATACTATTTCTCTATTTAAAGTTAAAAAAGCAATCGTAATAAATTGACAATTTTATAAAAAAATTACTCTGTGTCGTAATAAATTAACAAAAAATTAAATCAAATTAATAAATATTTATTTTAATTTAATCATATTTTCATTTTTAACTTGTATTTATAATAAAAGTATTGTATAATTATATTAACATATAAGCTTATTAGTTAATACAGAGGTGATTAAATGAAAAAAGATTCTTTAGGTAGATTTATTGTAAATGCAAGAGCTAAGAAAAACATATCATCACGACAGTTGGCGATAAGTAGCGAAGTGTCAGCAGCTTATATGAATGATATTGAAAAAGGAAAGAGAGTTCCTACTTTTGATGTGTTAAAAAAAATTGGTTCAGCACTTGAATTAAATGATGAGAACATGTACAGATTGTTGGATTTGGCAGCCAAAAGTAGTAATAATAGAGTGCCATATGACATAATAGAATATATTATGCAAAATGATTCTTTAAGAAGATGTATTAGAGAAAAGATTAAAAACAACGATTATTCAGGGTGGGAAAGAGCACTTGAAAATTGTGGAAAGGAGGATATAAAATGAAAAAATATACTGTAGTAGATTTATTTTGTGGAGCTGGTGGGTTATCTAAAGGATTTTTGGATGCAGGATTTAATGTGGTTTTAGGTGTTGACTTTGATGAGCCAGCTTTAAGAACGTTTGAAGCTAATCACGGTAGTGCTAAAGCAATGAAGTTGGATTTGTTTAACCACGATAATATTTTTGAAATAAAAAAATATCTAGAAGATAATAAAATACAATTGGATGTTTTAGTTGGAGGTCCCCCTTGTCAAGGATTTTCGCTTGCTGGAAAAAGAGAGGAAAATGATGAAAGAAATGTTTTGTATTCTGCTATGGTTAAAACAGCAAAAGAATTAAGACCTAAAATAGTAGTTTTAGAAAATGTTCCAGGAATGTTAAAACTATATGATGGCAAAGGTGCAAAACGTATCATAAATGATTTCACGGAGCTTGGCTATAAAATGTCAGCAGAAATTTTATATGCTCCAAATTTTGGAGTTCCCCAAATTAGAAAAAGAGTAGTTTTTGTGGGAATTTTAAATGGTAAAAAAGAGTTTGAATATCCCATTCCAAAGATTAAACCTGAGAATTATATAACATGTGAAGAAGCTATAAGCGACTTACCAAGTCTAGAGAATGATAATGATTATTCACTAGATAAAATTAGAGAATACATTATGGAACCAACAAATGATTATCAAAAACAAATGAGGAAAAATTCAATTGAAGTTTTTAATCATTTTCCAACTAAGCATGCTCAAAAAACTATTGAAAACATTGCCAAAATACCGGATGGTGGCAATTATAAAGATCTTCCTGTTGGAGAATCAGAAAAATTTAAATATCATGAATCTTTAACTAGATACAATAGTAAAAAGCCATCTTTGACAATCGATACAGGACATAGAACACACTTTCACTATAAATATAATAGAATCCCTTCGGTTAGGGAAAATGCAAGATTACAATCATTTCCGGACGACTTTATATTCTATGGTAGTAAGCAGCAACAGTATAAACAAGTTGGTAATGCAGTTCCACCATTATTGGGAAAAGCAGTAGCGGAAAAAATTAAGGAAGTATTAGATAATGAAGAAGTATAATATTATAGATTTATTTTCAGGATGTGGTGGATTATTGGATGGATTTATGCAAACCGGGAAATATAATCCAGTTGCGTCTGTAGAATGGGAATTAAAACCAACACAAACATTGGCAAAAAGACTAAAAGAAAAATGGAATATATCAGATGCGGATGAATCAGTAATGAGATTTGATATACAGCGAGTAGATGAATTGTTTAATGGATATGATGATTTAAAATATGGCAAAAATAAGGGGTTATTAAAGATAATAGGAAAAAAGAAGATAGATTTCATAATTGGAGGACCACCTTGTCAAGCTTATTCTGTAGCTGGTAGAGTAAGAGAAAAAAACAATATGAAGCAAGACTATAGAAACTACCTATTTGAGTATTATTTACAAATTGTAGAAAAATTACAGCCAAAATTATTTGTATTTGAAAACGTTCCTGGAATGTTGTCAGCAATGCCAGATGGAACTCCTATTATAGATTTAATAAGACGAGATATAGAATCTAAAGGATATGAAATTATTGAGGATATAAGAAAATATGCTGTATTAGATGCTAGTGATTTCTCTGTTCCACAAGCAAGAAAAAGAGTGATTCTAATTGGCATGAATAAGGAGTATTTTAAAAATAAAAATATCCAAAATGAATTAAAAAAATTTTATACTCAAATTTTACCAAGGTATAAATCAAAAAGAAAAATTAGTGTTAAAGAGGCTATTGGCGATTTGCCAAAATGTATGCCATATTATCGAGATACAAGACCTTCTCATACAGATCCAGAATGCTCAATAACCTGGCATCATCCGAGGTATCATGGATTGAGAGATGTTAAGATATTTAAAATGTTAGCAGAAGATATAGAAAAAGGTGAAAATCAGTATACAGATTCTGATATTTTGAAAGAAATATATAATAAGGCAACCGGTAGTAGCACAAATGTTCATAAGTATCATGTTTTAAGAGCTGATGAACCAAGTACAACTATATTAGCTCATTTACACAAGGATGGTTTAAGATTTATTCACTATGATTCATCTCAAGCTAGGTCTATAACCGTTAGAGAAGCAGCTAGATTGCAAAGCTTTGATGACGATTTTGAATTTGTCGGTACTCAAGGTGATGCTTATAAAATGATTGGTAATGCAGTACCTGTAAAATTTGCAAATGCAATAGCTTGTGCTATAATAGAATTAATGAAGGAGGAGTAGTGTAGTATGGCAGGAATTCCAAGGGAGCATTCAACTTTATATTTTGATGCTTTATGTAGAACACAGAAAAAGGAAACAGTATTAAGTTTAATAAAAGCAACTTATTATGCAAAAAAAAATAATGCAACTGTAGATGATGTAAAAAAAGAAATAGCTGAACGATTAAAATACGGATATGGATTATTCAAAGACAACATTCGTGGATATGATAATGGAATAGGCAGTTATCAAGGCACTTTAGAACAATTTTCTAGTCAGTATACGATAGGACACGAATTATCTATTTGGAAAAATTCAGATCTTGAACTAAACGATTTGGCAATAAAAGTTGCAAAAGATGAAATAACAATTACAAAATATTTTGATATTGTTTTCTTAAATTATTTTCAACCAGTACAAGGTAAAAATGTTCATCCATTATATTCAATTTTAAAATATATGGGCGAAAACAAATTAAGTGTTTTCGAAAAAAGTATGTTAGGCTTAGCCTTAACTGTACCAACAGATGATGGTTCGACTAACGCTTTATTTAACATGCTAGGAGATACATCATATTTTACTTTTGAAAATAACAAATTGGTCTTTAATGATAACTATGATATTGAAAAGTTGATGGAATGTTGTAATACAAAGTATTTGGGACAAAATGGTTTATTGGATGCAAAGAGAGAACTAAATGATTCAGATTCTTATATAAAATATATAACTTATGAAAATCCAAAACTAAATGATGCAATAAATTTAGATATAGATAAGACTTATATAAATAAATTTAGAAAATATTATGTAGATAATATTGAGAGATTGAAACGTGATCATGATTGGTCGACAGGAAGAAAAGACTTTTTAGCTGAATACCCATTAGATAGAATAAACATTCTTCAGTTAGATGAATATGCATTAGGAACTGATAATTATGAAAATTCCTTTAGTTATAAGTTAGAATATGGAAAATATAAAAATTTAGGGATAGGTATTGGTGGCGGTACAGCAGCCAAACATGGTATATATAGAAAAAAAGATACAAAAAAATATTATGGAATAAACAATAAGGAAATAGATAATCCGCAAGAGTATTGGCTTCAATTTAGAACAGAATTATATAGTTATTTAAAAAGTTTAAGTGGTATTAAAGATATGTATAATGCAAAAGATAAATACCCATACTTACAAGGTACTTCAATGGTATTAACAAAATTAGCAAACATTTATTATCCAGAGTATTTCTTGAATATTTGTTCAAAAGAAAAATTGTTAGTTATAGCAAGCTATTTTTCAATACCAATAAATAAAAATGATTCTTCAGAGAAAATTTCATTTGAAATAAACAAATTTATTAGACGCATGATCCCTGAAGTGAATCAAAATCACTCATATTATATTGGCGACATGCTATATAAGTTTATTGATTTTATTGATGAAAATAATATTATTTTAGATGATGACAAAAAAGAAAAAATAAATCCATATAACAAAGAAGATTTCTTAAAAGATGTTTATATTGATGAGGAAGATTATGAAAAGTTAAATAACTTATTGAATAAAAAGAAAAATATTATTTTAGAAGGTGCACCTGGTGTTGGAAAAACATTCATGGCAAAAAGACTTGCTTATTCAAGAATAGGTTATGAAGATAACTCTAAAATTCTAATGATTCAATTTCATCAGAGTTATTCCTATGAAGATTTTATCGAAGGTATAAGACCGGTTGATGGAAATTTTAAAGTAGTTGATGGAGTGTTTAAGGAATTCTGTTTAAAAGCACAAAGTGATAAATCGAATAATTATTATTGCATTATAGATGAAATAAACAGAGGTAATATTAGCAAAATTCTTGGTGAACTTATGATGTTAATTGAAACAGATAAAAGAGATAAAGAAAAACTTAAATTACCTTATTCTGGAGATGAATTCTATGTCCCTGAAAATTTATATATTATAGGAATGCTAAATACAGCTGATAGAAGTTTAGCGCTGATAGATTATGCTTTGAGAAGAAGGTTTTCTTTCTACAAAGTTGTACCTGCTTTTAATAATGAAAAATTTAAGCAATATATTGAGGAATATCTTGATAAAAGATTTGATAGATTAATTGAAGAAATTAAAAAACTTAATCTTGCAATTGATGATGATGATTCGTTGGGAGATGGTTTTGAAATTGGCCACAGTTATTTTTGCCAATTAAACCATGATTATGAAAAAGAATTGAGTGATATCGTTGAATATGATATATTACCTATGTTAAGGGAATATTGGTTTGATGATAAAGCAAAATATGAAGAGTGGGAAAAAGCATTAACTGGTGTAATAAATGAATAACAAAGATTATCGAATAAGTAATATTTATTATATGCTAGCTTATGCTTTTAGATTTGATAAGCTTATTGAAAAGGCTAAAACTTCTGGTGCATTTGAAGAATTTGAAAATATTTACGATTTATTATCGTATATGTTATTAACTTTAATTAATAAAATGATAAAAAGAGGTTTTTATAAAGATTATAAGTTGACTACTGAAATAACTTCTATAGCAAAAGGTAAAATCAACATTAGTCAAACAATTAAAAGTAATACATTGATTAATCAGAAATTAGTTTGTGATTTTGATGATTTTAGTGAAAATATTTATCTAAATAAAATTATTAAAACTACATTGTTTTACTTAATAAAATCGAACAAAGTAAAGAAAGAACTGAAACAAAAGGTAAAGAAAATATATTTGTTTTTTGATGACATTGATATATTGGATAACAGAAAAATTCAGTGGAATCAAATACTTTTAAATAAGTCAAATAAGGAATATAGGTATATTATAAATATTTGCTATCTGATTTTGAATGAATTAATAATTACACAAAGTAATGGTGAAAAAGAGTATAAAGAATTTTTTGAGGATGAAAAATTATCCGTTATATATGAAAGATTTGTACGAGAATATTATATAAAACATTACCCAGATTTAAAGCCTGGTGTAAAAAAAATGAGATGGAACATAGATGAAGGATATCCAATGATTGATTTTATACCTACAATGATTACTGATATAAATTTATATCATAAGAATAAAGTTTTAATTATAGATACAAAATTTTATGCCAACATATTAGGCAAAAGTAGATATGATAAAAAAATTATTAGTAGAGATAATTGGAATCAGCTATTTGCATATGTGTCAAATGAGGCTTATAAAACTGATGAAATAGTTAGTGGTATGTTGTTATATGCACAAACTGATGAAGAAATTGCAAATAATAGTACTACATCTGTAATGGGCAACAAGATGTCTATAAGAATTTTAGATTTAAGAAAAGAATTTGGTCATATTAGTACTGAATTAAATAAAATTGCAGATGATTTCATTGTTGAGTAGAATTATAATATGTATTAAAAATTCATTGAGGAAGAATTATTTTTTCCTCTTTTTATTATTATAACTTATTTTATAAAGTTATTATAAATTATATTATAACTTACATTTTAACACTCTCTTTTTTGACATTGACTTCTAATATATTTACGATATAATTATTATAATATAGCAATAGTCCTAAGATATGAACTATTGGATGCTAAAATACTATATTCAGTTTATGAGTATAGTATTTTTTTGTAAGGAGGAATTGTTATCTAAAATTATATGAACAAAAAGTATGTACCAAGAAATTATAAAAAAATAAATAATTAAGGTACCTAAAAAAGTTGGTTTATGTGTGAAAAGAGGTTCATAATTATCAATTTTGTTAATCCAAAAGTATGTCATTTGTATAACCATTTGTGTACCAAACAGCTATTTTTGATACAAAATTTGTTGTTTTTAGTTAACCCAATAGTATGACAAATATTTTAATGTATGACAAAATAGTCTTTCACAAATCCTTTAAAAATAAGGCTAAACTCCCCACTGGGGAGTTGTTTGTCAGCCATCCTTATCCTGCTAAAAATGTACTCGCGGAATATTAAAAAAAATAGAGAAATTAGGACACAGTTTTTGTGTCCACTTTTTGTATAAAATTATTAAAAATTCTTATTAAGGAGGAGTGATTTATAAGATGTAAAAATAAAATAATTTTAAGTATTAGGAATATATTTAAGTATGAAACAAAAGGGGTAGAGTGATATGATAATAACTGAAACATTTAAAAATGATGGTAAAGATATATCTACTTTATTACAAGAATATGTATGTTTAATACTTAAATATAAAGACCAAAATAATGAAATAAATGACACAAATAATGGTAAGAGAGTTATAATGGAAACGGCAAACAAGATGCTATGCAAAAGAAAGGAGAATAATGTATAGCACAGTAAAACCACCATCATTTTATAATGTAGGAATATACATAAGGTTATCGCAAGAGGATGAGGATAAAGCACATAAAAGAGAGTCTGAAAGTGAAAGCGTACTAAATCAAAGAAGTTTACTTATGAACTTTTTGAGGGATAATGGATTTGTTTTAACTGATGAGTATGTTGATGATGGATATTCAGGTACTAACTTTGATAGACCAGCATTTAAAAGATTACTTGAAGACATAGAAAATGGAAAAATAAATTGTGTCATAACTAAAGATTTATCAAGATTAGGTAGAGATTATATTAAGTGCGGTTATTATATAGAACAATACTTTCCATTAAAAAAAGTAAGATATATTTCTATACTAGATAATGTAGATACTTTTCTAGATTCTGCAAATAATGATATAGCACCTTTTAAAGCTTTATTTAATGATATGACTAGTAAAGATACATCAAAGAAAATAAAATCAATATTAAGAGATAAAAAAGTGAAAGGTAAGTTTATAGGTAGTAAACCAAGTTTTGGGTATATGAGAGATCCACTTGATAAAGGACATCTAGTGCCAAACCCAGATACAGCATGGATAGTAAAAAGAATATTTAATGAAGTATCAAAAGGAGATAAAATATCAGATATAATTGAAAGATTAAATAATGAAAATATTCCAACACCAAGTGCATATAAACAAATAAAAAAATCAAAAAGACAAATAAATGGATACATTTGGACTTGTAGTACGATTAACAAAATATTAAAAAATAGAATGTATACTGGTGATATGATTCAAAATGTTCAGACAAAATTAAACTATAAGTCACAAAAGAGAATATGTCTTTCTAGTGAGTATTGGATAATTGTAGAAAATACTCATGAACCATTAGTAGATAGAGCAGTATTTAATCAAATACAAACAAGTGCTAACAGAACTAGAACAGTAAAATTAAATCGTCCACAGAGGTTATTAGAGGGCTTACTTTATTGCAAAGAGTGTGGTAATAAGCTAACGGTTAGTTATAGGGAAAAACGCAATTACTGGTCTATAAATTGCAACAAATATTCTAGAAGTCCAAGACAAAGATTATGTGAACCACACTTTTCAGAGTATAATAGTTTTGAAAAGGAAGTTTTAAATCAAATCAAAAAAACTTGTAAAAAGTATATAGATAAAGTTGATATTGATAGTTTAGTATTTAATGTAAAAAGTGAGAAAGATAACAAGGAAAACTTAATTATAGAAAAACAAAAATTAGAAAATAATATCAAAGAACTACAACTAAAAATAGATGCTTTATATGAAGATAAATATAATGGGGTAATCTCAGTTGACACTTATACAAGACTATCTTCTAACACTGAAAATTTAATAAGAACATATAATTCTAGAATAAAAAAATTAGAAAATTCTATTAATGAAGTTCCTAAAAAACATAATGATGAAGAAATAAAACAAAAAATCAAAGAATTAATTAGTATGAAAAAACCTACTAGAGAATTATTATTTATACTAGTAGATAAGATAATTGTTGATAAAGATAAAAATGTAGAAATAATATATAATTTTAATAAATAAAAGATTAGTTAATACCTGCCTACATTCCACGACTTCGGGGGTGGCGAAGGTGCTGAAATAGTCTACGCCCTTCGAAACGACCCAACTCTAGCTGAAATGGCTCTAGATAATATTGGGGCAGCAGGCCAAATAGAAAGAAAAGTATATCAACGTCGTTTACCAGAAAATCCAAACAAGGACTATTACTTCATTATTCGTGATACCGGTAACTTAGAGTCACTACTTGTAGAATATGGCTTTATCGATAATGCTAAAGACGCCTCTAAACTACAAAACAATCTAACTGACTACGTAGAAGGAGTTGTAAAAGCCATTGCTGATTACGCTAACGTTTCATATACCCCTCCAACAACAGACATAGTTGAAGGTTACTACACAGTAAAAAGAGGCGACACTTTATACAGCATAGCCAGCCAATTCTCAACCACAGTCCAAAAACTAAAATCTTTAAACAACTTAACTTCCAACAACCTACAAATAGGCCAAGTTCTACTTGTTACAGAAAAAACATATCCAGACGTATCCACATATACTGTGGAAAAAGGTGATACTTTATACGGAATAGCAAACAGATTTTCAACTACAGTCCAAGCTATAAAAACTCTAAACAATCTAACTACTAACACATTGCTACCGGGTCAACAAATCTATATTCCAGCATCATCAACAACGACTCCAACAGAGCCAACTATACCGACAACTCCAACACAACCCCAAGAGCCAGAAACACCATATTTAATATACACAGTCCAACGAGGAGATAGTCTTTGGAAAATATCTCAAAAATATGGCATACCAGTAAATGACATAATAGCATTCAACAACTTATCTTCTGTAAATCTTCAAATAGGGGATGAACTAAGAATTCCAATAACTTCTCAAGATAACAATACTTCAAATCAATTTACTTACACAGTAAAAAATGGTGATACCTTATGGTCTATAGCAAAACAATTCAATATATCAGTAGATTCTATAAAAGCATCTAACAATCTAACATCAAATTTACTAACAGTAGGTCAGACATTAACAATATCTCAATAAAATAAAGGCAAATCTTAACAATAACTTAACGAAACTATGTAACAACATAGTTTTTTATTTTGAACTGAAAGTCAACAATAAAAAAGAAAATATTACAACCACATAGCCTATAAAAAGTACAAAAAAAGAATCCTTAAAGATGATAGTCATCGATAAGGACTCTTTTCTAAACTTCTATTATAATTATACTGTTTTCTTTCTAGCTGCAACAACACCATAAGTGATACCAGCAACTGCAAGTAATATAATTATTAATACCATTGCATCATTAGATTTCTTAGCTGCTTCAGTTACACTACCAGCTGCATTAGTAAAATCAACATAATTAGCTATATCATATCTATCAGCAACTGCTTTTTCATATTCAGACTTAATAGTATCTTTAATATCATCGGCAAATGAATCATCATATCCTGACCAAGACTTATCACCAATCAAAATATAAGGAACACCACTGATTTCTTCATTACGAGCTTCACCAACTTTTTGTAGTAGAGCTGCGTTATCACTATTATACCAAGTTTCATAATCTAATATTTTATAATATTGACCATATTCTTCTTCAATACTATTAAAGAATTCCTCAGCATCAGCACAATGTGGACAACCTTCTCCACGGAAGAAATAAATTTTAACTCTATTATCTTCTTCTTGAACCTCTGTTTCTCCAGAAGTAACTTCTACATTGTCATCGCTACCTTCATCTGCAAGAACAGCTAATGGCATTGCAAATAAACACATTATAATTGCTAAAAATAATTTTATTTTCTTCATAATTACCTCCAAACATACGTTTATAATACCATAAAAATGAAAAATATTAAATAGAAGTTATTAAAAAAAGTTCAAAATCATAAAAAATGCCATAAATTCTATCAATTAAGGGCATTTTCTAGTAAAATTCAGTTGTTTTTACACTAACGATTACATCTTATGCATTTTCTTTTTCTTCTATATGTTTTTCACAACTCTCAATAGGAACATATAATTTACACTTACAAATTTTCTCATTAACAAATTCATCACAAGGACACAATGTAGTATCATCTACATTAATGCGACAAGGACAGTGCCCATCTTTTCTTTCTAATCCTTCCATTATAACTGATACCAACTTTTTATCTGGATTTATTCTAAAACCTTTCATTTAAATTCTCCTTTCTTAATATCTAAACACAAATCTAAATCATCTTCAATGCTACTTCAATTATAATAAACAATTCTTAATCCATCCACTAAATATTACTAAAGTCAAAATCTGGAATAAAACTCTTATCTTGAGTTTCTCCTTCCTGAATAAAAGCCATTTCAACACCTAAAGAACAAGCATAATCAATTACATCATCATATTCTTCATCAGTGATTTTTCTATTCAAATTAGGATACTCTTCAATTACTTCCATTGGAGTATACTGATTCATTATACTAATAATTATATTATCTTTATACTTATTATATAAATACTTAATTATATTTTTACTATCATCTACGTGTCCTGGTAATACTAACACCCTAACAATAACACCTTTTTTCATTAATCCATCTACTATTTCAAACTTACCAACTTGCTCATACATAGCATCAATTGCCGAACTAGCACCCTCAAAATAATCTTTACAGTTTGAGTACTTGCACCCTAAATTATCATCAAAATATTTCAAGTCAGCCAAATATATATCAACAAGTCCATCTAATAATCTAATAGTAGAAACATTTTCATAACTACTAGTATTATATACAACTGGTATTGTTAACTCTTTATTTCTAATTCCACTTAAAACCTCTACTATCTGCGGCACATAATGAGTAGGGGTAACTAAATTAATATTATGTGCCCCTTTATCTTGAAGTTCTAGTAATATATCTTTAAATCTATCATTCGTTATTTCCTTACCATATCCACCAGTACTTATCTTTTTATTCTGACAAAAGATACACTTCAAATTACAATGTGAGAAAAATACCGTACCAGAACCATTATCTCCAGAAATAACGGGTTCTTCCCATTGATGTAAACTATAATAAGCTAATTTAATCTTAGCACCAGCTTTACAAAAACCGACACTTTCATATCTATTAACGCCACAATTTCTTGGACATAAATTACATTTTTTTAATATATCATTCATAAAAAAACCTCTAGTCATTCAATTATCACATAATTACAAAAGTCTCAAACCATCAAACTCCCCACATAATTACAAAAGTCTCAAACCATCAAACTCCCCACATAATTATGAAAACCTCTAGTTACTTAGTTTATCACACAATTCTAAAAAAGACTAAAAAAATTCATCTTGTATCCTCGTGTTTTAACTAAACACCCCCCTGAATCTACAAAATGAATTCTTTATTTTCCATTTATAAGTCTTACTCTAAGTTCAGCTTTTTCTCTCTCACTAATAAAAGCACAATCTATAGCGTTCAAATTAAATCTAACAAAATCTTCCTCTGTAAAATTAAAAGCTTTCTCTAACTCTTCATACTCTTTATTTAAAGTAGTATTTGAAACTGTTCTGTTATCCGTATTAATTGTAACTAAGATATCATGGTCCATCAATTTCTTTATAGGATGAATTTCCATGCTTAAAACAGCCTTTGTATTAATATTACTAATAGGACAAATTTCTAACACAATCTTTTCTCGGCAAAGCTTACCCATAACAGCTTCTGACTCAATACTTCTAATCCCATGACCAATTCGTCTAGCTCCAAATAATATAGCATCAACAACACTATCATATCCATCAGCTTCACCAGCATGAATAGTAAAAGGAATCCCCTCTCTAGAAATAATTTCGAAAAGTTCTTTAAAGTCTCCAGTCTTATACTTTGCCTCATCTCCAGCTAAGTCAATACCAACAACACCCTTACCTAAAAACCTCTTTGTAAGTTCGATTATTTTATAATTTTCCTCAAAACTAAAATTTCTCATCATGCAAAAAATCAAATTAATTTTAACATAACTTACTTTAGCAAATCCTCTTTTCATAGCGGCAACAACATCATCAATACTATTTTTCTCTATATGAAGTAATGGACAAAATCTAACTTCTGCATAAATAACTTCATCCTTTTCTAATGCCTTAGCAAGCAAGTAAGCATACATTTCTATATTATCTAAATCTTGTAATAGTTTTATAGGTAACTTAAATTTTTCCAAATACTCACTCAAACTAGATGAGTCCGTATCAATTAGTTCACTACTTGCATCATAACCCAATAACTGATTAGTATATGGAACATCTATTGAACCATCAAAATGTAAATGTAATTCAACTTTTCTCACACTATCACAACCCTTATTATCTACAATTATATCATGTATCTTAAAAACATGTAAATTAAATATCTAAAAAGTCTAAAAAACATTGTAGAGTTACAATTATACAAATATCTAAAAAGTCTAAAAAACATCAAGTCTCCCCACACAAAAAAAGTCTAAAATAAACACATATACATACAATCAACTTCTTCATCATATATTTCAACAAGGAGGAAATTATGTATACAGGACTAAATAATGAAGAGGTTTTAGCAAGTAGAAAGAAATATGGAACCAACGCAATTACTAGTAAAAAGAAGAATAGTTTTTTTAAACTTTTTATAGAAACTCTAGCTGATCCAATTATTAAAATTCTACTTATAGCTCTAGCAATTAAAACTATATTTTTATTTCATGACTTTGACTGGTTTGAAACAATTGGCATCGTAGTAGCAATCTTAGTAGCATCTCTTATCTCATCAATTTCAGAATATGGTAGTGAATCTGCCTTCGAAAGGCTTCAAGAAGAATCATCAAAAATTAACTGCAAAGTAAAAAGAGAAAATAAAATTCTAGAAATACCTATAGACGAAATAGTAGTTAATGATATTGTAATACTACAATCTGGTGATAGAATTCCAGCTGACGGTATTATCATCTCAGGAGAGATAGAAGTTGACGAATCAAGTCTTAATGGTGAAAGCATCGAAGTAACTAAAAATCAAAATATAAATAACTTAGTTTATCGAGGAACCGTAGTCTATTCCAAAGAATCCTTAATGCAAGTGAAAAAAGTAGGGGATAGTACTTATTATGGACAAATGACCCAAGAACTACAAGAAACAACACCTGACAGTCCTCTAAAAATACGCCTTCGAAAACTAGCAAGTACCATCAGTATTATTGGCTATATTAGTGCCGCACTAGTCAGCTTCTCGTATCTATTTTCAGAAATAGTTGTTCAAAATAGCTTTATTCTAGCAGACATCATAACTACTGTAACTAATATCCCACTAATGTTTAAATACATTCTTTACGCTCTTACACTAAGTGTCACAATAATAGTAGTTGCTGTACCGGAAGGACTACCTATGATGATAACATTAGTTCTCTCATCGAATATGAAAAAAATGTTAAAAAGCAATGTCTTAGTACGCAAACTAGTAGGTATAGAAACAGCTGGCAGCCTAAATATTTTATTTACTGATAAAACAGGTACTCTAACCAAAGGTCAACTTGAAGTAGTAAGCATTCTAACTGGTGAAAAAAAAGAATTTATTTCTGAAAAAGAGTTCCAAAACTACCAAACATTTTCAAATTATTTAAAGTATGCCTGTATCTATAATAACTCTAGCTATTATGATGATAAAAATAATATTGTTGGCGGAAATATTACTGATAGAGCCATTCTTAAATTTATCAAAAAACCAGTAGAAAAAAATATCAAAAAACTAAAAACAATCCCATTTGACAGTACCAAAAAATACTCATCAACAGTCCTAGCTCTAAAAACGCCAACTAATTTCATAAAAGGTGCCCCCGAAAAAATCTTGCCACTTTGTACTTCATACTTAACCCTAGATGGTAAAAAAAGAACACTTCTAGAAAGAGACACTCTCATAAATGATATTAAAACAAAAACAAGTAATGGAATTAGAGCCATTCTTTTAGCCTATAATGACAATTATCATTACGAAGAACTAAGTCGCCTAACCTTAATAGGAATTATTTACCTAAAAGACGAAGTCCGAAAAGAAGCTATAGAAGGACTTGAGCTCGTAAAAAAAGCTGGTGTCCAAGTTGTTATGATAACTGGTGATAGTAAAGAAACAGCTCTAAGCATTGCTAAAGAAACAAAACTAGTAACTAGCGAATCTGATATTGTTTTAACTCATCAAGAATTAGAAACCTACACAGACACAGAACTAAAAAAGATTATTCCCAATCTACGAGTAGTCGCAAGGAGCCTTCCTCAAGATAAAAGTCGCCTCGTAAAAATAACTGAAGAATTAAACTTAGTAACTGGTATGACCGGTGACGGAGTAAACGATGCTCCTGCTCTAAAAAAAGCCGATGTTGGCTTTGCTATGGGATCAGGTTCAGAAGTTTGCAAAGAAGCAAGTGACATAGTCATTTTAGATGACAATTTCTTATCTATTGCTAATGCTATTCTGTTTGGTAGAACAATATTTAAAAGTATTAGAAAATTCATCATATTTCAATTAACGATAAATCTTTGTGCTGTAGGTCTTTCAATAATTGGTCCCTTTATTGGTATTGAAACTCCAGTAACTATAGTTCAAATGTTATGGATAAATATGATAATGGACACTTTAGCTGGAATTGCCTTTTCATATGAACCAGCTTTAAAGTCCTACATGAATGAAAGACCTAAGAAAAAAGAAGAACCTATCATCAACAAATACATGTATGGAGAAATATTATTTACTGGCATCTATTCTTCTATACTATGTATAATATTTTTAACAAGTAGTACTATTCGTTCTTTTTATCGTTATGATCCAAATGATAAATATTTTATGACTGCTTTTTTTGCCTTATTTATATTTATGGGAATATTTAATAGTTTCAATGCTAGAACAACTAGAATAAATATTTTCTCAAATCTATCTAAAAATAAAGCCTTCCTAATAGTCACTCTAATAATAGTTCTAGTTCAATTATATTTAATATACTATGGTGGAGAATTATTCAGAGCCTTTGGTCTAACTCTAAAAGAAATTCAAATAACAATTCTCTTAGCAGCAACCGTAATCCCTATAGATTGGATACGAAAACTGATTGTAAAAAGAACACACTCATCAATCTAAAATAATAAAAAGTTCAGTACTCACTCTAAAATAAAAACTATAAATCAAATATATCAATAAAAAATACGAACAGCTAACTATTGCTACTGTCCGTATTCAAAAATCTTAATTTAAGTTAAAAACTCACACCTCAAGTCACTATTTACGTATCTTTCTAACTAACTCATTAAAGTAGTAGAACCAATTAATAGGTAAGTAGAAGTCTCCAATTAACTCTTCTACATGACCGCCAAACCCCTTCTTAAATTCATAAACTCCATCGGCATTCTTACCAGTACTAAAGTCTCCTTTAATACCATAGAAATTATACTTTTTATACTTATTTTCAACCGCGTATTTAATCATTATCCATTGAATTAAATATTGTGCATAAAAATTATTATACTTATCAACATTACCACTAAATAAGTAAATAACTTCATCTCCATATAACATAAACATTGAAGCAGATATTGGTATCATATCTTCATCATACTTTGATATTTCACTTAATCTATTAGTAAGTACATCAATATTCTTCTTAACTTCTTTAGCACTATTATTCTCTTTATTATAGAATTTATCATACTTTTTATTATAACCATCTAATTCTTCTGTAATCTGTTTCTTATACTTAACAACATCTAAATATGCAATCAAAAATCTAACGTCCTTACCAAATGATTTATACATTTCTTGATAGTATTCTAAACTTCTATCCGAAAAACCAATCAACTTACTTGTCTGTTCTGTAATCTTTTTAAAAGTAGATAAGTCATCATACTCAATATCTTTAACAATAATACCAAATTTTTCTGCCTTCTTAATCTTACTTAAATGATGTGGTTTAAAGTCTTTAACAACTTCTTCAAATGTCTTATTTTCTAAATCTATTACATACTGCCATCTAACTTGGTACCTTGTATCATAGCCAACTGTATATCCTGCATGAATATAACCATGTCTCTTTAGTATTTCAACTATATCAGTATTATCATATTCATCAGTAACTTCACCATTAGCATCTCTACTTTTACATAAGATATTTGGATCGATATGTAATACATATCCTTTTTTTTCTTTAATAAATTTTTTTATCTCACTTGTAAAAAAACTTAATACTTCTTCATTCTTATAATCAAGAAGTAATCCTCTTGGTGAATAAAAATAATTATATCCAAATCTATTCTTTCTAGAAGTTAATCTAGCAGCAGCAACAACTTTCTTACCATCTAAAACTCCAACATAGTATGAACAAACTCCTTTTATATCCATTTTAGGAGATTGCATAAAACTATCTAATTCACTCTTAGTTAAATATGAAACAAATTCTTTTTCACTTAATTCCCTAAATTCCATATAAACACTCCTTCTAAAATAGTTTTTCAACCATCTTTTCTTCATATATTATATCATTTATTATTATGAGTAGGGCATATTTATCTATACAACAAATTATTATATCAAGTTTACCATTAAAACAAGTAAACAATTTACATAAAACTATCTACACAGTAAATTATTGTCCTATTTCTTTATTTGCAATCTTATCAACCAGTCCATCTTCCATATTAATATTTGTTGGTACAATATATTTTGCATGAACTCTATGTGCAATGACATTAGTAAGCATCTTCATAGCTCTAGCACCATTAAACCATAATGGATTATTACTATTATTTTTTATCTCATCAAGTGAAATCTTCAAACAATCTCTATCATATTTATCACTAGTTCTAATACCAAGCATATATTTTTGTTTATCATTATTATATAAGATATTTTCTTTTAATTTATAATGAGCACTATTATACCAAAAAGGATGATCTCCACCAGCAAGTATCAAAACATCACATTTTATCTCCAAATCTCCAATTAAAGAATCTATATAAGAAGTAACTTCTTCAAAACTACACTTCGCTATATCATCTTTCAATGTTTCAAACTTATTGGTAATGTCAACAACTCCAAAGTTCAAATACTTTTTTTCTACAATTTCTTTATTATTAACAACGATCAACTCAACAGAACCACCGCCACCAATAAAAATACCAATGTTACCATTATATTCAATATCGTTGTAGCACCCATAAGCTGTATACAAAGCTTCCTCTTCTTGTGAAACAACTCTAATTTTTAAACCATATTTTTCACTCAACGTATCATTAATTTCTTTTAACTCATCATCCGAAATAAGTCTAAAAATACTACAACCAAAAATATAAATATTTTTAGTATATTCCAAAACTTCCTCAATAATTTCATATAATTTATTTAAATCATCTTTTACTATTTTCTTATCAATAGCATAATTCTTTTTAAATTCTATTGTCATAACCCCATTATATATAACTTTCCCATTATCATATACATGAGTCTTAGTATTACTACTTCCAATTTCTATAATTGCAAAAACACTATTGTTCAAATTAATCACCTACAATAATTATATAATATAAAGTATTTTATGTCTTTAAAAAGTCATGTATTTTACTAACACAAGTGTTAAGAAATACTCCGAATCAAACACATAACATAATTATTAACATTTCAAATATATATAAGATTTTGTTTGCGGTTATCAACTATTTTTTTTATACTTCAAAGTAACTAATTATCATTTAATAAACGTCTTAACTTTTCTATTTTCTCTTCATCTTTGACATATTCAAATCTTTCTTTAACAAAATTTAAAGAACCTCTTTTTTCAAAACTATATCTTGGTATCAACTGTACATGAAAATGATTCATCGGACCATCACACATAGTACATAAATAAACACTCTCTGCTTCATAAACATCCTTTATTATATTCATTGCTCCCTTAGCAAACACAAAAATCTCTCTACATAAATCATCAGATATTTCCATCATATCTTTGTAATGCTTTTTAGATGAAATAATCGTATGTCCAGTCGCTCTAGGATTACCACATAAAAAACATTCAAACTTATCATTTTCAAATAACATCATCTCTGTATTATCTCCATATAAACAATTATCATGTTCTCTATCATAACAAGTAGGACAAATTCCCTTATCCGTAAGCATTGCCGCTGTAAGCTTTTCCAAAATTACACCACCTTCATACAATTATTATAATATAAACAGAAATATTAAGCACTCACATTTTGTGTAAAGATATCTTTTTATTGAAAAAAATAACATAAAACATTTCAAAATTTAATATAATTTGATAATATTATAAAAGGTGATTTATTTTATGTTAAAAAAGTATTTAATAGTTTTTTTAGTATCAATGGTACCATTAATTGAATTACGTGGAGCAATTCCTTACGCTATAGGTTATAATCTACCACTTCTTCAATCATATGTCATAGCAATAATAGGTAATATGTTACCAGTCCCAATAATTTATTTATTTGCTCGTCGTGTCCTAGAGTGGGGCTGTGACAAGAAATACATTGGCAAGTTTTTTACTTGGTGTCTAAAAAAAGGTGAAGCCGGTGGAAAAAAACTACAAGAAAAAGCCGGTAAAGGCTTATATTGGGCTTTATTCCTATTTGTTGGAATTCCACTTCCTGGAACTGGTGCTTGGACTGGCACATTAGCAGCTTCAATTCTAGACATGGATTTCAAGAAGAGCGTAATCGCCGTAATGGGTGGAGTAATATTAGCTGGAATAATCATGGGTATTCTTTCACTTGGAGTTTTTAAAGGTATCTTAGGATAAGAAAGTAAAAAAAGAAGGGGTGCTTCTACATTCAAATGAACTGTAGTAGTAACTCTTCTTTTATTTTTTTGGAACAACTCTCTCTAAAAATAATCTCTTTTGAAAAGCCCCATTTTTACTAGCTTTCGTTTCTGCCTCTTTTATAATATCATCCAAAGTAAAACCATTAAACTCAGCCATTGCTCTAATAAGTTCCAACTTATCAGCAAGTTCTTTTTTTCTCTCTTCAATAGAGTCTGCCTCTTTTACCTCAATTAGTTCTTCTTCATCTTTTTTCAATAAGGCATCCCAATATTCATCTTCACTCAATACATGGCATACTGGCTCTTCACCATTTCTTCTAATGATTTCTGGTATATTATCTCTTACTAATTTATTATAAACCTTATCCATTTTACTGCCTCCAATAATATGATATCATACAAACCACAAAAAAGTAAAACGTTTGTTTGAAAAAAGTCATTCTATTTTAGTTTCTTAAAGATCTCCACCATATCATCTCTTATAACTAAACTAGCAATATCATCATAAGGAGTAGGCGAGTCATTTATTATTACTAAGTTTTTACCACCAAATATTTTTACTAAACTAGCCGCAGGCTCAACTGTAAGAGACGTACCAGCAACAATTAATAAATCAGCACAATAAATATATTTAACCGCAACTTCAAATGATTCCGGCAACATTTCTCCATATAAAGTAACGTCTGGCTTTATAATACCACCACAACTACACTTTGGTACACCAGTACTATTAAATACATAATCAGCTTTATACTCACGTCCACAATCAATACAATGATTTTTATATATTGTACCATGTATTTCTAAAACATTATGACTACCAGCTTTTTTATGTAGTCCATCAATATTTTGAGTTACTACAGCAGCAAGTTTTCCATCTTTTTCTAACTTTGCCAAATACTTATGTACAACATTAGGCTTAGCCTCAGTACAATTCATATTTTCTTTATAATAATCATAAAAAACATCAGGCTTACTATAAAATAAAGCACTACTTAGCATATATTCAGGCGGCATACCATCTATATTTAAAGAGTTTTTCTTGTAAAGCCCATTCTTACCACGAAAGTCTTTTATCCCACTAGCAGTAGAAACACCCGCACCTCCAAAAAAGACAATATTTTTAGACTCATCAATTAATTTCTGCAATTTCATAACATTATCCATAATTATCACAACCTATCTACATTAAGTATAACACTTTCTAAATAAAAACTAAAACTATCAAAAAGACAAACCTCAGTAGTTAGTCTCAAATAATTACTTATCAAAATGCCCAAATTTAGCTTTATCCTCATAGCAAATATTTTTTAAGTTTAAATCTCTAATTATATTTTTTGGAGTACATTCTTCATATAAAGCTTTATCAACTTTTACTTCTCCTAAATTCGTTTTAATATAAATTGCTAAAGGTTCATCTATTCCAATAGCATAAGATAATTGAATTAAACACCATTTATATTTATCATCAGACAAGACAATTCTTTTAGCAAGTTCCCTTGCTTTATATGCTCCAGATCTATCAACTTTTGTAGGATCTTTTCCAGAAAAAGCTCCACCCCCAACATTAGCAAATGATTGATAACTATCTACAACAATCTTTCTACCAGTTAGTCCTGCATCTCCTTCAAATCCTCCAATACAAAATCTTCCAGTTGGGTTAATTAAAAACTCTTCAATTTCAACATCATAGTCTTTAGCAATCTTTTCACAAATATCTTTAATAATCTTATCTGTTTCATCTCTTTCTTCTTCTGTATTTTGATAACATACAGTAAAAGTCTTAATCTTTAAAAGTTTATTTTCATCATCATAAACACCAGTAATTTGTGCTTTTCCATCAGCTAAGAAACGGCTATCTTCTTTTCTAAGTTTATCATATTCTCTACTAAGTCTTTGTAAAATAACCATGGCAGTAGGTAATAGTTCTTCTGTATCTTTACATGCATACCCAAACATCATACCATTGTCTCCAGCACCAGCTACATAATCATTTGTACCAAGAGCAATGTCCACACTCTGTCTACCTAAATTGTCAATTACTTCATACTTGTCACTGTAGCCAACATCTTTTAACACTCTCTTTACAGTCTTTTCTACGTCAAGTTTAGCCTTTGAAGTTACTTCACCAGTTACAAATATTTTTCCTTTTCCTCCCATAACCTCAATCCCACATCTAGAATTCTTATCTTGTTTTAGACATTCATCTAAAAGTGCATCACTTATTTGATCACATACCTTATCTGGATGACCTCTAAATACTATTTCATTACTATATAATTTCATAAAAACCTCCTTAAATAATTAGTAATATTTCCTCTCAAATCTTGTAGAAAAATTCCAATAAATTTACCGTATCCTCCTCTCTACATCCTATAAAAAAACACCCAAGTAACTTTCGTTTCTTGAGTACATAAAGTTACCTTATAGATCTAGCATTACCACCTAAACTAATAGGTTGGTGTGACTTCATAGGGCTAGTCCCTCCATCACTCTTTATAAGATGTAATTTAATTATACTACAAATCCAAAAAAATATAAATAGCTTTCAAATTATTTTTTTAAGTGTGTTAATTTTAATTTAGAAATTCAAGAGTATTTAATGTTTCACTATCCCATCGCAAATCTAATATATTTTGTCTAAGAGTAAAACACATGATACAATACTATTAAGAAAGAAGGAAAAATATGAAAAGTTTTTTTAATAAAATAAAAATATCTACTTGGCCATTAATTTTTTTACTTTTGGCCTTGAGTCTAGTATTTTTATTATTTCTAATTGCTGAAAAATATATCTACACCATAATAATTTTTGGAATTATCATATTTGTATCTTTCAAAATAAAAGTACCCAAATTTTCCCTAGTACTATTTATTTTATCAATGTTAAGCAAACTTCTAGCAATTATGTTAATCAAACCACCAATAGAATCCGACTTTCTAGTTATGTATCAAGCCTCTAAATTATTAAGAGTAGGGGATTTAAGTTATACCGATTTAGACTATTTTATAAAATGGGGTTATCAAGTAGGACATGTCTTTTATCAAGCTATGTTATTAAAAATATGCAACAGTATTTTCTTTTTGAAAATAGTTAACTGCTTAGCTTTGTCCGGAACAACAGTATTAATCTATTTAATAGTAAAAGATTTATTAAATGAAAAAGTTGCTAAAGCAAGCAGTTTAGCATACATGTTTTATCTTCATCCAGTCCTTCTAACAACAGTTCTAACCAATCAACATGTACCAACTTTTCTTTTCTTCTTGGCTCTATACCTAATTATAAAGAAAGACTTTTGTAAAACTAAACCAATTATAAAATATTTAATAGCCGGCACCTTAATTGGAATTGGAAATATTATGCGACCAGAAGGTATAATTTTCATCCTATCAATAATTGCCTATTTGCTTTGTATCTGTTATAAGTCGGAAAAGTTTAAAACGATTTTCTTAAAATCTCTAGTCTTAATCTTAAGTTATACTATCATTACAAAAGGATGTTCTTTTGCTTTTGAAACATTTAATTTAAGTAAAAATGGTCTTGATAATCAAGATCCATTGTGGAAATTTGTCTTAGGAACAAACTACGAGAGTAGAGGTCGTTATAGTGAAGCTGATTTGATTTATTTGATGAATCGAAAACAAGAACTAGAAGTTATAAAGGAGAGAACTATTAAAAATCCTCTTCAATTTTCCAAGTTAATGGCCATTAAGGCTAAAACATTTTGGGCTGACAACAACCTATATTGGTCAAATGATTATCTGAATAATGAAAATATAACTATTTTTTCTAAGAAAATGTCAGGAGAAAAGGTAAATGAATATCTAAATGCCATAAATGAGCAAGTATATATAGTTGTTTTCATTCTGGCTATAATTGGTCTTTTCTCTTTAATAAAAAACAAATATGATAAAAGAGTAAACCTATTTATTATTTTATTATCGACATACTTTGTTGTGTACTTACTAATTGAAACTATGAATAGATATACTTATACTCCTAGAGTAGCTATCTTTATACTGGCAGCTATTGGCATTGACTATTTATCAAAACAAATTAAAAATATAAAGAAATGCCTAAATTAAAGAAATATAGATAAAATTAATAAAACCCTTAGTCTTTACTGAGGGTTTTAGTTTGCATACACACGTTTTGCCTAAACTATTTTTATCAGTAAATGTTTACTTAACTGCTCCATTTTTTAAGGAGAAACACCAAACTCATTACTATTTCCTATCATTAAGCCATACCTTAAACCACTATATAAATCTTTATGTGCTTTTGCCTTATTACTATAAGTGATAGTGTCATGAGTGGTAATTTCACCATACTTACTTTCTATAATCAATTTTGGAATAGAGCAGTTACCTCTTTTTTCTTTTATTAACAAATCAACTTCATATCTCATAATATCTATATTTGCATTATTTTCTGAATAACTGTTGATAAAAACAGAATATGGTATTTTCTCAAAACAAGCCACTTCATATTTATTATTATCCAATTCTTTCTTTAATAAATCACATATTTTTAACGTCCATGGATTTTCTTTATTATTTCTCATAGTACAACACCCACATACATTATACAACAAATGATTAGAATTACTATATAAAAGAGAAAATATAAAACTAATGATTTATAGGATTTAAAGCTGATGATAATTTTATGTGGTAAATAACTAAACATTGCCAAGAAAATAAAATAATATAATTTAAATGTTCCTTATCTCATAGAAAAACTGTTATTTATAGTTAATATACTATACATAAAAAGAACATCTTGATCCTTAAATTTTATATAATTATTCAAAATCCTTGAAGAAACATATCTAGTATCAATAACAGTAATTCTCTTATAACCCTCTATTAATAAAGGAATTAAACTACTGCCATAAGAATCACGAAAAACAATTAATTCTTTATTACTATTTGAA
>ERZ825324.604-NODE-604-length-49909-cov-4.676917_pt1 | contig 49909 bp, 43 predicted proteins | sample MGYA00519859_ERZ825324 | MGnify/ENA primary metagenome ERZ825324 (study PRJEB31778, sample SAMEA3449198) | human gut metagenome | biome: human gut; feature: human-associated habitat; material: faeces | place: United Kingdom | collected 2010/2012 ...
CTGAAAGTTGGCGAAGCTCGCTTTATTAGATTTATGACCTTAGTCGAGGCGGCCGGTGGCACGCAGCCACTCGGTGTGGTAGATCTGGTATTGGGTCAGGGCCTCGATGTGGTTTGAGCGCGACTGGTGCCACTGGTTCTGGGCGTCGAGAAGGTCGGTCAGCGGCGCCATGTTTTCGTTGTAGCGGTTCTGCATTACGCGCAGGTTTTCGGTGGCCTGTTCGAGCGCCACTTCCGACGAGGTTATCAGATTCCAGCCGTCCGACAGATTTGCCGCTGCCTGCCTCGCTTCGAGTTCAAGCAAGCGCGAGGTGTTGATAAGGTCGAGATTGGCGTTATCGACTGCCAGACGGGCTTTTTTCACCTTTTTCATCCCTTCCCCCCAGTGAAAGAGCGGAATTTTCACAGAAAGCAGCCCCATGGCTATGCCGTCGCGGAACTCCTGCGAGTAGGGCATCAGCATTCCTCCCCCGACATCGACCATGCTGTTGAGCTTGATGTTGCCATAGTAGTTGTAGCCGATGCTGAGTCCGACCGTAGGCAGAAAGTCGGCGCGGGTCATATTTACCTGCTGACGCGATGCTTCAACCTGTTTTTCAAGCAGGTGAAGTTCAGGGCGTGCGGAAATATCGGGGGTGAGTGCTTCCGGTATCTGTGGGTCGATGACGGTGTCGGCAGCGATAATCTCGGTGCTCATGTCAACCCCGATGGCATTGCAGAGAGCCATGCGGCAGAGATCGGCCCCGTTGGCCACTTTCTGCTGCTGATAGATGATCTCGCTCCGTTTGGCCGATATGCGCAGCAGGTCGTTTGATGTTGCCATTCCGGCCTCAACAGCTGTGGCAGTCTGCTCATAAAGCGTGTCGATCATCAGTTTGAACTGCTCCATGAGTTTCACCTTGTCGCAGACGGCGATATACGTCCAGTAGGAGTTGTCGGCTTCGGCTATCACTTCCGACCGGCTCATTCTCAACTGCTCGGTCGCCACCTCACGGCCTATGCCGGCGAGTTTCCGGCCTGCGGTGATTTTACCGCCGGTGTATATAGGCTGCATCAGCTGTATGCCCGCCACATAAGTGCCGCGCATGCGCATTTTCGAGCCCATCATATCCATGTCGGGCAGCATGTAGACCCCGGTTGCAGATCCCCCGAATTTCGGCAGATAAGCCGTGGTTGCAATCTTACGGTCGAGTTCGGCCTGTTTCAGCGAGTTCTCTGAAATCGTTATTTTCTCGTTATGGGCGAGTGCCATCGAGCGGCATTCAGCCCTGGTGAGGGTCATCGGCTGTGCGCCCAGAGAGGCGATCCCCGAGGCGGCAAGCATGGCTATATTTAATATCAGCTTTTTCATTTATAACTTCAGCAATTCTCTCAGCACTTGCCATACTCATTGTAACCATAACGAATACCATTGAAAGCATCATGAGGCTCATAAGAATATTCATACAATATGCAAGAAGTGAAGTTAAGTTACCTGTTGTAAGACCTACGGCAGGATTATTTCCGCTGGCAATAATCATATGTGCACTAAGCCAGCTTATAAATAAAATACAACTGTATATGGCAAGCATCATTGAAGGTGCATTTAATGAAACAATACCTTCTGCCTTAATAAACATCTTGTAAATATTGTAACTTGCCTTTCCAAATTTACCACGTTCGTAATCTTCACGAACATAAGCCTTAACTACTCGCATTGCACTTACATTTTCCTGTACGCTTTCATTAAGTTTATCGTATTTCTTAAATACCTGTGTAAAATACTTATGGGCATTAAGTGTAATAATTGCAAGTACAATTCCAAGAATAATAACAGCTATTAAATATACACTTGCAACTCTTGGTGAAACTGAGAATGCCATAATCATTGCAACAAGTAAACTGAAAGGTGCTCTTACGCACATTCTAAGAATCATCTGATATGCGTTTTGAACATTAGTAACGTCTGTTGTTAAACGTGTAACAAGTCCTGCTGTGCTAAATTTGTCAATGTTTGAAAATGAAAATGTCTGAATATTTTCATACATTGCCTTTCTTAAGTTTCTTGCAAAACCTGTAGAAGCCTTAGCTCCCCATACACCACCCATATATCCGGCAATTAAACCTGACAATGCAAGTAAAAGCATTATAAAGGATGTTTTGTATATTGTACTTAAGTCATTTTTTCCAATTGAATCAATTATAACGGCCATTTGAAGTGGAATAAAGTTTTCAACAATTACTTCCGCCAACATACCTAAAGGTGTAAGCAAAGAAACAAGTTTAAATTCTTTAACCTGACCTAATAATGTTTTAATCATTTTCCATAAATCTCCTCTCTATTAAGTCTTTCTCTTCCGGTGATAATGAAGAATCGTTTAATAAGTTATGAAAAACCTTAAATAATGTTTTTTCAAAGTATTCTTTTTCATCAGGTGTAAAGTCCTTTATTATAACAGATTCCGTATACTCACGATATGCTGAGGCTTTATCCTGAAGACTTTTAGCTTTTTCCGTAAGGAATATATTTTTAAATTTCTTATTGTCAGGATTTGGTCTTATTTCAAGAAGATCTTTTTCAACCATTCTTTGAAGTATGCCTGCCATTGTAGAATGCTTCACATTAAAAGCTTCAGATAATTGTTTCTGGGTTACATTTCTTTCAGTGTGATGTTCCATATAACATAATACATTCATCTGTGCCGTTGTAATGCCAAGATTCTCAAGATTCTTATCCATACGGCTTCTAAACTGTCTGTCAATAAGCTTGATTTTGTGACCTAAATGTCCCATAATTCCTCCTTTCAAAAAAAAATCTAAACACAAAAAGAACCACAATATGTAGCGTGCTACCTATTGTAGTTCTTTTTAAAAATATTGTCAATACGATTTTAGTAAAAAATCATTTTATTTTTTAGCATTCTTTGTTGCTTAAAATCATATCTATTTGTTCTCTTGTTTTTTCCACACTAAAAGTATTGTCAATAAACTCATCTGCAAAGTGGTTATATTCTTCATCACTTGGTTGATTAGAAATAATCTCCTCAGACTTTTCTACTGAATAGCCTCTGTTTTCAACAAGACGGTTTACTCTCTCATTATGTTCACAGTATACATACCATAATTCATCACAATGGGATTCAAGGCCTGAGCCTAAAAGTAAGGCTGATTCCACAACAATAATTGAATTATTACTTTGCTCTATTCTATTAAGAATTTCTTCTATTGTTCCCGGATGAGTAATGGAATTAAGAGTGTCAAGCTTGTCCTTATTATTAAAAACTATTGAGGCAAGCTTCTCGCTGCTAATCTTTCCATTTTCAATAACTTCCGGAAAAGCTTTTGAAAGTTTATCAAAAACCTTAAAGCCGGGAGTCATGATTTCCTTTGCCACATGGTCTGACTGAATAATATATGCGCCATAATTTTCTTCTAAATAATCAAGTACTGTAGACTTTCCGCTGCCTACGCCACCCATTAATCCTATAACCATAATAACACCGCCTTTTTAATGTGCTTCATCCCAGTTATTTCCGACCTGAACATCAACATCCAAAGGAACATTAAGATGAGCTGCCTGTTCCATGTTGCGTTTCAGAATATCCTTAACCTGTTCAACTTCATTTTCGTACGCTTCAATTAAAAGTTCATCGTGTACCTGCAAAACAATTTTAGATTTTAAATCTTTCTCTTTTAACTCTTTTGCAACATTAATCATTGCTATTTTCATAATATCTGCAGCAGAACCCTGAATAGGAGAGTTCATTGCCACACGTTCACCGAACTGTCTTTGCATAAAGTTGCCTGATGTTAATTCAGGGATAGGTCTTCTTCTGCCAAACATTGTAACAGAGTATCCTTTTTCCTTAGCTTCTTTTACTGAATTATCAAGATAATTCTTAATACCCGGATAACTGATAAAATAATCCTTTATATACTGTTCAGCTTCCTTTCTGCTAATCGAAAGGTCATTACTTAAACCAAATGAACTGATGCCGTATACAATTCCAAAGTTTACAGCCTTGGCATTACTTCTCTGTTCCTTAGTAACTTCTTCAAGTGGAACATGGAAAACCAAAGAAGCTGTTGCAGCATGAATATCTTTAGAATGATTATATGCATCAATTAAATTCTTGTCATCAGACATATGAGCTAAAATTCTTAATTCAATCTGAGAATAATCTGCATCAATAAACACACAACCTTCTTTTGGAATAAAGACTTTCCTAATCTCTCTTCCAAGAGGCATACGTACAGGAATATTCTGAAGGTTTGGCTCAGTACTGCTTATTCTGCCTGTTGCGGTAATTGTTTGGTTAAACTTACCGTGTATTCTGTTATCTTCGCCTATATAAACAGCCAATCCATCAGCATATGTTGACTTTAATTTTGTAAGTTGTCTGTACTCTAATATCTTACTTACAAAAGGATAATCAGGTTCAAGTTTCTCTAATACAGAAGCAGATGTTGAATATCCTGTTTTAGTTTTTTTGCCACCGGGAAGCTGCATTTCACCAAATAAAATCTCGCCTAACTGCTTAGGTGAATTAATATTAAATTCGTGACCTGCTTCAGCAAAAATATCTTTCTCTAATGCATCAATGCCAGTTTTAAGTCTTTCACCATATTCTTTAAGCTTGTCGCCTGCAACCATAATTCCTGCCTGCTCCATATCATATAAAGCATAAGTTAAAGGAATTTCCACATTGTTGTAAATATCAAGCATTTCTGTTTCTTTTAACTTTTTAGTTAAAGCATCTTTTGCCTTGTAAGCTACATAAGCATTATAGCAGGCATATTTTAATATGTTTTCAGGTATTTCATCTGATGGAGTTTCGCTTTTCTTGGTTTTTGGAAAAATCTCATCAAAAGCCGGCACATTCATTCCTAAATATTCTCTTGCAATATCGTCATAATCGTAAGTATTCTGCAATGGATTTAATAGATATGCGGCAATAGAAATATCGAAAATGCTTTCCGCGTCATCATTTTCCAAAATATCGTTATTTTCTTTAATATTTAAAATTGTAAGTTTAGCCTTGGCATTTACAAGGTCTCTAACTTTTTCGATTATATAATCTTCTGTTACAAAACCTTCTTTTCCAATGTAATAAACATTGTCATTGTTAAAACACAAAGAAACACCAAAATTGTCTTTGTTTCTATAAATAAAAATACCTACATTGTCAGCATTTTTAGCCTGCTCAAAAATAGGATCAGCATCAAAAGGATTATTAATATACTTAAATCCTCCCTCACAATCATTAGTTGAAGTAACTGAGCCGAATCTTTGAATCATACTTTTAAATTCCAAACGTTTAATCATTTCAAGAGCATCTTCTGTGTAAATATCTTCTAACTTACACTGTTCAGGTGTTACTTCTACAGGTGACTGAATATTAATTGTGGCAAGAGTTTTACTCATCTGTGCCATTTCGTAATTATTTAAAAGTGCGTTTCTGTTACGTGTGTTAGAAATTTCATCTGCGTGATCGTAGGCATTTTCAATTGAACCAAACTGAGAAATAATGGCTGTTGCACCTTTCTCTCCAATTCCCGGAACCCCCGGAATATTGTCAGATGAGTCACCCATTAAAGCTTTAACATCAATAAACTCAGTTGGGGTAACTTTATATAATTTCCTAACACCTTCTGTATTGTATTCTTCAACTGTAGTCTGACCTTTTTTAGTTTTTGGGATACAGATTGTAATATGGTCGCTTGCAAGCTGAAGTAAATCTCTATCACCTGAAATAACATCTACTTCCATACCTGCTTTTTCACCTTCCTTAGACAAAGTACCAATAACATCGTCTGCTTCGTATCCCGGCAATTCTACAGTTGTAATGTTCATTTTCTGCAATAATTCCTTAATTACAGGCACCTGTTCCCTTAATTCTTCCATCATAGGCTTTCTTGTGCCTTTGTAATCCTTAAACATTTCGTGTCTGAATGTAGGCTGATGAACGTCAAAAGCAACAGCCATGTAATCCGGCTGTTTTGAATCTATTATTTTAAACATAATATTCAGAAAACCAAAAACAGCATTTGTATGTAGTCCCTCACTGTTAGTAAAAATAGGAACTCCATAAAATGCTCTGTTTAAAATACTATGTCCGTCTATTAACACAAATTTACTCATTAAAATATAGTCCTTTCCAAAGTAATACACTTTATATAATACCAATGGTATTTAAATATAAACATACAATTACAAATATAATCATCAACATTGCTATTATAACAGAAATAACGGCTGCTTTCTTTCTTTTTCTTTGTTTTTCAAAATATTCATCATAAAAATTAATAATATTTTCCAATTCCTGTGTAGCATCAACACTTTCCTCACTGCCATCAGGGGCCTTGACATCGCCAAGTCCCCTTCTGATAGTGTAGTAAAGTTCTAATTCTTCTCCACAGTTTTTGCATGTTTTTGCGTGATTCAAAAATTCCTTTAAATCTTCAGAATATTCAATTTTGTCGAAAATAAAATCATTTATTAATTTTTGAAAATCCTTACATTCCATACTTAACACCTAAATAATAAACTAACCGATAATATCGTTTACTGTGTAATCTTTATCTTCTACTGTTTTCTTAAGAACATTATTTGAAATGTCGCTGTTTAATTTTACAACAGCTGTTCCTTCTTCATGACTTACAATTGCCTCGTCAACCTGTTCTAATGCTTCTAAAGCCTTCTTAACAGTTGCTTCACAATGTCCACACATCATACCTGTTATTTTCATTGTCTTTTCCATAGTGTTAATCTCCTTTTCTGATTCTTTATTGTCTAAATTATTTGATAATTCATTATTTCCTATTACTTCTGTAATGCTATTTTTAATCTTTCTGTCTTTCTTGTTATTATAAATATTTACAAGATTTAATCTTAATGCATTGGTTACAACGCAGAAACTTGATAAGCTCATGGCTGCTGCACCAAACATCGGATTTAGTTTCCAGCCAAATATAGGATACCATATTCCGGCTGCAAGTGGAATGCCTATTATGTTGTAAATAAATGCCCAGAAAAGATTTTCGTGAATGTTTCGAAGAACTGCCTTACTTAATCTGATTGCAGCAGGAACATCCTTTAAATTACTTTTCATAAGAACCACGTCAGCGGCATCAATTGCCACATCAGTTCCGGCGCCGATTGCCATTCCTATATTAGCTCTTGTAAGTGCAGGAGCATCGTTTATTCCATCACCTACCATAACAGTGTTACCGTATTCAGTTAGTTCTCTGATAGTAGATTCCTTCCCCTGTGGAAGCACTCCGGCAATAACCTGATCAACACCTGCTTTATTGCCAATGGCTTTGGCAGTTTTCTCGTTATCTCCTGTAAGCATTATAACTTTTATTCCCATATTTTCAAGTTCCAAAATAGCTTCCCTGCTGTCCTCTTTAATAACATCGGCAACAGCAATTATGCCAAGAACCTTATTATCTTTGGCAAAAAACAAAGGTGTCATACCTTTTTCTGATAACTTCTCAGTTTTATTAATTAAATTAGTTGAAATAGTACAGTTCTTTTCAATAAACTTTCTATTTCCCGTAAAAACTTTTGAGCCATTATATTCGCCAACTAAACCATTACCAACTTCTGACTTAAAATTAACAATTTTATATGGCTTAATGTTGTTTTCTTTTGCATAACTGGTAATTGCTTTTGCAAGAGGATGTTCGCTTTTACTTTCAAGACCTATTGCAATTCCAAGCAATTCTTTTTCATCTGTTTCTTTTTCAGTAATAATAGCAGTAACCTTAGGCTTTCCAACTGTAATAGTTCCTGTTTTATCAAGTGCAACAATCTGGGTTTTACCTGTAGTTTCAAGTGATGTTGCATTCTTAAAAAGAATACCTTTTTTTGCGCCTACTCCGTTACCAACCATAATTGCAACAGGTGTGGCAAGTCCTAATGCACAAGGGCAACTGATTACAAGAACTGAAATGCCTCTTGCTAAGGCAAAACCAACTGTTTCACCTGCAATAAGCCAGGCAAAAATAGTTACAAGTGCAATACATATTACAACAGGAACAAATATTCCTGAAACCTTATCTGCAACCTTTGCTATTGGTGCTTTTGTGGCAGATGCATCACTGACCATCTGAATAATCTGAGCTAAAGTTGTATCTTCACCAACTCTTGTGGCTTTACATTTTAAGTAACCTGACTGGTTAACGCCTGCTGATGAAACCTTAGAGCCTATAGTCTTATCAACCGGAATACTTTCTCCTGTAATAGCAGATTCATCAACTGCACCGAAGCCATCTATAACTATACCATCTACCGGTATATTTTCGCCCGGTTTTACCACAAATACATCATTTATATTTATATCTTCAATGGAAACTATTTTTTCCTTTTCGTTTCCGGTTAAATCCTTTTCGATAATTGTAGCAGTCTTTGGAACCATCTTCATAAGACTTTTTAGTGCATCTGTTGTCTTGCCCTTAGAATAAGATTCAAGCATCTTTCCTAATGTAATAAGAGTTACAATCATTGCAGCAGATTCAAAATAAAAATCATGCATGTATTCCATAATCTTATCACTATTGCCCGAAACCTGAGCATCTGTCATTGCAAATAAAACATAGGTACTATATGCAAAAGCCGCACCTGCTCCCATTGCCACCAAAGTATCCATATTAGGTGCCTTATTTAAAACACCTTTAATACCACTAATAAAGAACTTCTGATTAATTATAAGAATAGTAATAGTAAAAAGCATTTGAATTAATCCCATAGCAATATGGTTGTCAATTAAGAAAGATGGCAAAGGCCAATCCCACATCAAATGTCCCATGGAAATATACATAAGTGGAATTAATAATACTAAAGACACAATTAAACGCTTTCTTAAAATAGGTGTCTGAGTATCCTTTAACTGGTCTTCCTCCATTGATGCTGTATCTTTCTTAGAACCTCCGGCTGTTTTTGCACCATAACCTGCCTTCTCCACAGCCTGAATTATTTCACTGTCACTGGCGGAGCCTTCAACCTGCATGCTGTTAGTCAGCAGACTTACAACTGCTGAATCAACATTTGGCAGGGCGTTAACTGCTTTTTCTACACGGCTTTGACAGGCGGCACAACTCATGCCGGAAATTGTGTATTTTTTCATTTTAAAGTCTCCTTTACTTTTTAGTCTCCCCTGCGCCCTGAAAAATTTCCAGTACAAACACGTTGATTTTTTTATTTTGCTCCGTCGTCTATTGTAAAGCGAAAACTTAAACTCGCCTTACGGCTCAGACAGAAAGTTTTGCGCTTTACACTATACTCGCAAAATTGCAAAAATCTGCCTATTGTTTGTTACTGGAGATTTTTCAGGGCGCAAGGTAGTAAAATGTTGTGTTTTTTTATTTCATTGATTTTTTTAGCATTGTTATTAGTTCGTCTACTACTTCGTCGTTGCCTTCTCTTATGTTGTCTACTACGCATGTTTTGATATGGTTAGATAGTAGGACTTTGTTGAAGCTGTTTAGTGCAGCAGCTATGGCTGATGCCTGTGTAATGATGTCCATGCAGTAGGCATCGTTTTCAACCATGTTTTTTACGCCTCGCACTTGTCCTTCTATTCTGTTTAGTCTGTTTATCAGGTCTTTGTATTCTTTTTCTGTTCGTTCTTTCTTTTTGGCACAGTGTGCACATTTATGTTCCATATATTTTTGCTCCTTTTTGTTTATTACAGTTGGTATTATATACCCTATGGGGGTATATTTCAATAGCGTTTTTTATTATTATGAATTTATTATTTTGTTTGTTTTATGTAATTATGCATTTGCTGGAGATTAATTTGGTTTAGGCATAAAAAAGGAGCTATGGATAATTCATAACTCCTTGTGTAAAATATTATTTTAAATTAATTTTTCTAGAGTTTGATTTTTAGTAATCAAATTCTGCATACACTTCGTATGCTTTACCGTTTACAGGTGTAACTTTATGTGTATATCTGTACTTTCCGGTTTCTAATGTGCCGTCAAAAAGAACCCATGACTCATAATCCTGACTTCCAAATGAAATAGAAAAAGTATGACTTTGTCCGTATGAAAGAGTGATTAACGGTTCCTGATTAATATACTGTACATTGTCAGGAAGAGCCTTTACCCATTTCCCGTCACTATACTTTTCTAAATTTCCAAAGCTGTAATCAAAATTAATCTGGTCTTTTGTAAAATTAGATATAGTTACAGATACTCCGTTTTTAACTTTGCTAATAGCAATGTCAGCTTTGTCCTTGTAAGCTATTGTTGTCGGTTGTTCAGTAGCTGGCTGATTAGTTGTTACTTTTTCATTTTTTGCTACTGTTGTAGTTTCCTGTACAGCATCCGGCTTTGAATTATTTTTATCGCTAAGCTTTTTATTCTTAATTGTTAAATAAGTCTTAAATGTTTTGCTCTTATAATATGCACAAACCTGAGCTTTTCCGCTTTTCTTTGCTTTTATAACAAGCTTATTATTGTATTTGCCACTCTTTTTAATGCTAATTAATTTCTTGCCTTTAACAATCTTCCACTTTACCTTTGATTTTGCATTTAACAGCTTTACAGTACGCTTCTTCCCTACAACAATAGTAATCTTTTTGTTAGATAATCGTACTGAATTGCCATTTTCACTTGCAGATAAAATATTGCTACCGGCAAATGAGGATGTGATTATCAACATCGCCACTATAACAAACGATAATATTCTTTTCTTCATAAGAGCCTCCTTCTTTTTATTATTTATGTCCGACCAATTACTACAAATTAATTGTAACATTATAAGGAAAAGCAATCAATGAATTTATTTTGAAGAATATTATTCTGTTTTAAAGAAATAATTACCTGTTTACAAAAAAACCTTTTTATAAATCCATTAAATTTTTATTATTTATTGGAGAAGATATGTACAAAAATTATTATAAATACAAAACTGAAAAATTATTTATAAAAGTAAAAATATTATTATCCATCACTAAACATAAAACCATTAATAGAAATAATATTATTAAAATAATTTTGTTCTTTTGCATGCATCTTTTTTTAAAAGTAAACAATTCAAATAAAAAAATACACACATACAACAATTGAAAAGTATTTATAGAAAAATTCATATTAATTATCCAGTCTCCTTATAACATAGAGTTACAAAACTCTGCAAAAAACAAATATAATATCAGTTATAAAAGATTATTCATTGTGAAATTTAATCTTTCCTAAAACCCGATTGACATTATAGTACCCTTTTTTCGTTTTGAGTTTGTATTCAAAAATGTTTTTAGTTATAGATAAAATATCTTGATCATATATTCCATAACCAACATGTGCAAAAAGCAAAGGGCAAATTTGAATTTTTAATCTTGTTTACGTGTGAAATAACATTTTTGTTCTATGACATGTAATCCCGATTTGCAGATATCCTTTACACGGCTTTGTACGGAAAATGAAGAGAAAATCTTCAAAAAACTCCCCTGGCAAGTTGCTTGCCTAGAGGAGTTCTAATCTTATTTAAGTTGCTCTAATATTTTTCTTGCATAGTAAGTTATATATGCAATTAGCATTGGAAAACCTATTAATAATAATTCTTCGGTATTTTCGCCTTCAGTCATTTGATTTGGAAATATTATGTAACTTAATGCGATTAACACAGCTAGAAATATAATTCACATTGCAAATGCAAGTAAAACTTCCTTAATTATGTTTGAACTATTTTCGTTCATAAACTTCCTCCCTATCTAATCATTAAGATGTTATCAATAATTATATACACATAAGACTTTTTTTCAACAATGCTAAATATTATTTTTTGGTTATTTAAACAAATTTTTTAACCACTTATATATGTGAAAATACAAAGTATATTCCTTTCCACACGTGTTAAATAAATTGTTCGAACACCATATATAATACTTTTTTATTTATATAAGAAAATAGAAATTGCAAATTCGGGAGAAAATCCGCATAATAGGGCAAAAAAAGACTAGCCATTTCTGACTAGCCCATTTCTTTATAGATATTTTAATGTCTTTATTCTGCTCTTTCCATTGCTTCAACGAAGTCTTTTGTTCCTGCAAAGATTTCTTCTTTGTATGGATTCTTCTTCTGTTCAATGGCACGCTTAATTATTACTGAAAGACATACAACATTGGCTGCAAGTGCAAGTATTGCACATACTCCCATTGCTGTTGTGTTAGGTGTAATTGTTGACATTGTTGCGCTGTCAATTGCCGCAAGGTCAAGACCTGTTTTTGCGCCTGTTACGTTGTTGTAAAGTGATGGGATTACTGAGAATACACCACTAATCTGGAATAAAGGAAGTACCTGTGCGAACATACACCATGTTGCAAGTGTGTTGGCACGATTCTGAATCCATCCACCTTTGTTCCATAATGCGTTAGCAAATGTTGGAGCCAAAAGTAAAGCTACACCACAGTACCAGCTATGTGTTGGTAAATTACAGTATGTGTATGTAAAGTTCCAAATATCATATGCTACGATAAACCATATTGTCATATCAGGCCACAACATATCCTGATGATTTTTGTCTTTTGATGAGTAAATTCCCCACCAGCCTGTCATACAGAAAATATTAAGGATTCCGGCAATACCGTTTACCCAGTTCCACCAGCCACCGTTAAGCCATACTTTTTCATTTGAGAACCACCAGCCGTTAACGGCATCAGCACCTTTGATTGCTGACTCAAAGTCTGAACCTACTGCAATAAGAATGTTGATTGCTACAATTATGAATGGGAAACATTTAAACCACTGTTTGTTACCAAGACCTGTTTTGTACTTTAATAACATGAAACCGATACATCCGGCAACTGCAGCATAAAGTTTTGCATAATGAAACCAACCATTCATATATTTATAAGTCTGGCTGTTTAATGCCCATGATGCTCCTGTGTTTGCACCAATCTGAATAGCTACAAAGTATACTGTTAATGCTGCTAAAACTATTCCAAAGAAAAAGATACCGCCTTTCTTAGTACGACGTTCAATTTCATTTGTAATAATTAATCCGGCAAATACTAAAACCCAGCCTAATATCTGCCACATACTGTTAATTTGAAATAACATAATTTTACCTCCGTGTATTTTATTAATTTGCTATGCAAATTTTAACATCCCTCAATTTCCTTTATGTTAAACTCGTTACCCTGTAAAAGATAAGTATGAGTGCTGTTACATTTAGGACAAGTTTTGCCATATGTGACAGTCTCATATTTGTTTCCACAGTCCTGACAATAGGTAATTGCAGGAATTTTTTCAACGTGTAATTTACAATTATGCATAATGTCTGATTTCTTTTCTACAGACCACTTCCAGCAGTTCTGAAGATATGATTCTATAACTGTTGAAACTTCTCCAATTTCCACAGTTACACTTTCTATTTCAGTAAGATTATTTTCCTTGGCTACTTCTTCTACGATTTTTATAGCCTGAAAAACAACACCTAATTCATGCATAATTTTCCCCTTTTATCTTATTAATTGTTTAATAAATTTACAACTTAATAGTTTTAATTAAAATTTCTAATAAATAGTCTTAACAAATATTTTTAATAATTATTTTTTCATAGAAAATTTAATTTTAATTGCCTGTTTTGCACCGTTTGGCAAAATGTATTTAAGCTTGTCTTCACTCTTTCTCATAACACTTGCACCCGGCAAGTCTCTTTCTAAGTGAATTGCTTCAAACTCACATTTAGTTGTACAAATACCGCAACCGATACATTTGTTTTCGTCAACGATTGTTGCACCACATCCAAGACAACGGGCTGTTTCCTTTTTAACCTGTTCTTCGGTAAAAGGAAGTTTGGCATCTCTGAAAGGATTATTTTTGCTAATGTTTTCATCCTTCATTGGAACCTGTCTGCTTGAATTGTCATAGTTTTCAATGTTTATGTCATCCTTATTAAGTTCAACAAAATAATGAGGATCACGTCCAATTGTAAGACTGCTGTGCGGCTGTACAAATCTGTGAATTGAAATAGCCCCCTGCTTTCCTGCAGCTATGGCATCAATGGCAAATTTTGGACCTGTATAAACATCACCACCAACAAATACATCAGGTTCGTCAGTCTGGAATGTAAATGAGTCAGCGATTGCTCTGTTGCCTCTGTCTAATTTTACATTTAAGCCATCTAAAAGGTTGTCCCAAACAATAGCCTGTCCTACTGACAATACTACGTGCTTGCAAGACAATGTAATTGTTTCATTTTCATCATATGTTGGGTTAAATCTTCCATCATAGTCCATAACAGAAAGGCATTTCTTAAGAACAATGCCGTCAACTTTTCCATCTTTGACAATGATTTCCTTTGGTCCCCAACCACAATTAACTTTAATTCCTTCTTCTGTGGCTTCTTCAATTTCTTCTTCCGAAGCAGGCATGTGCTCTCTGTCTTCAAGACAGAACATTGATACATTAACATCACCACAACGTTTGCTATTTCTTGCTACGTCAATGGCTACGTTACCACCACCGATTACAACAACGTCTCCTTCAATAGGATATTCTTCCTTGTCATTTACTTCTCTTAAGAAATCTACGGCTGTCATTACACCTTCTGCATCTTCTCCAGGAATACCGGCTTTTCTTCCACCCTGACATCCGATTGCAATGTAGAATGCTTTGTAGCCCTGTTTTCTTAATTCTTCAATTGTTATGTCCTTACCTACTTCAATGCCTGTTTTAATAGTAACACCCATAGCTTTTATTACATCAATCTCAGCCTGAACTACATCTTTTTCTAACTTGTATGATGGGATTCCGTATACAAGCATTCCTCCGGCATTTTCATTTTTTTCAAAAACTGTAGGTGCATATCCTTTTTCTGCCAAATAGAATGCACAGGATAAACCGGCAGGCCCACCACCGATTATGGCAATCTTTTCGTCAAACTGTCCCTTAAGTGATGGAACAACTTTCTTTGGAACGTAACGTGTTTCTGCTTCCAAATCTTTAGCAGCAATAAACTTCTTTACTTCATCAATTGCCACTGCCTGATCAATATTTCCTCTTGTGCAGGCATCTTCACATCTTCTGTTACAAATATGTCCGCAAACTGCAGGGAATGGATTTTCCTTCTTAATCAACGCAAGAGCTTCCTTATATCTTCCCTGTGAAGCCATTTTCAAATATCCCTGAACTGCTATATGTGCAGGGCAGGCTGTTTTACAAGGTGCGGTTCCTGTTTTATGAGTATTAATACGGTTTTTATCTCTGTAATCCTCAGTCCACATTTCAGGTCCCCACTTCTTTTCAGAAGGTAAAGGCATCTTTGGATATTCAACCTGACTTCCATCTTTTTTGCAAAGTTTCTGACCAAGCTTTACTGCTCCGGCAGGACAGAACTCAACGCAACGTCCACAGGCAACACATTTATCCTTTTCAACATGGGCAACATAAGCTGAACGAGACATGTTTGGTGTATTAAATAACTGTGATGTACGAAGTGCATAACATACGTTAACATTGCAGTTACATATTGCAAAAATCTTATTTTCACCGTCAATGTTTGTAATCTGGTGAACAAAACCGTTTTCTTCTGCCTGTTCAAGTATTTCGTATACTTCTTCTCTTGTTATGTAACGTCCACCTTTGTTAGTTTCAACAACATAATCTGCCATATCACCTACAGCAATACACCAGCCTTCAGGATCATCGGCACAGCCTTCGTCATATGTAACTCTTGAGCGACGGCACGAACAAGGACTTGCTGCATATTTTCCTTCATACTTATCAAGCCAATGTGAAATATGTTCAACTGAAACTGAATGGTTTTCCATTTCAATTGCTTTTTCTACAGGAATAACGTGCATTCCGATTCCTGCTCCGCCAAGTGGAACCATTGGTGTAACCTTTTCAAGCGGAAGACGACTCATTCTTTCAAAAAATCTACCCATTTCAGGATGATCTCTTAAAACATCTGCATTCATATTGGTAAATTCTGCACTTCCAGGAACATACATAGGTAAAACGTACTGTTTCTCGTGCTGTGGATTCTCCCAATTGTATTCAATTAAACCATTGTTAGACATTTCGTCTAACTGCTTTTGCAAATATTCATCGTCATTAATCTTTGTTAATTTCTTAATCTGTGCAAAAGTTCTAGGTTTTCTCTTTCCCATTTTTATGGCAATAAGAGCCTGTTCGTCAGTACATATAGGTGCAAGGCCCCAGTACTCAGGTGACTCTTTTGTGATTTTTTCTTTGCCAAGCATAACTTCCATTCTGTCGGAAATCATTTTGCCTAAACGCGCAATGGGCTCACGGATAGGTTCATCGTTTTTTACGGTATCCGGTACATAACCTCCTAATGGATCTGCCATAAAACTTCCTCCTTAGCATTATTTAGAATATATTTTTAATTCGTTTTTCAACCAATCTGTCCACTGCTCAAAGCCTTCTCCTGTCTTTGCAGACACAAAGAATACCTTAGCATTTGGATTTAAATTATGTATTCTTTCCTCAACGTCTTTCTTTGAAAAATCGTCAAAAACGCTTAATGTATCACACTTGTTAATTAATACTACATCGCTTATTGTAAACATAAGCGGATATTTAAGGGGTTTGTCATCTCCTTCAGGAACTGACAAAATCATTGCATTCTTAGTACTGCCTGTATCAAATTCCGCAGGGCAAACAAGATTGCCTACGTTTTCTAAAAATACAAGGTCTAAATCCTTTGTTCCAAATTCGTTAATTCCCTGTCTTGTCATGTCAGCATCTAAGTGACACATTCCACCTGTATGAATCTGAATGGCTCTAACACCTGTATCAGTTATTGCCTGTGCATCTACGTCTGAATCAATATCTGCTTCCATAACACCAATGTTTATTTCGTCTTTAAGCATATTAATTGTTCTCTTTAATGTTGTTGTCTTTCCGGCACCCGGTGAAGACATTAAATTAAGCAGAAATGTTCCCTCTGACTTTAACTGTTCTCTTAGTCTGTCAGCGTCTGCATTATTGTCTTCAAAAATACTTCTTTTAACTTCAATAACTTTAAAATCTTTCATATATAGCCTTTGTATTTATAACCCTTTCATAATATTTTTAAGTTAATTTTAGTCAATAAGTGCTTTGTCAATTATCTGGAAGTTAGCTCTGTGAATATACAATGCCTTTCCATCAATCATAAGCTTAGTTGTCTTAGGCAAGTCGTCTCTTACTTCCCAATAAACCTTTTCACCGCTGTAAGCACAAATAGGTACACCAAGCTGACTCTGAATTACTACTACCTGGGCTTTTCCAAATGCATTTTTATATTTATTAATAACATTTGAAACAATAGCATTCTCGCTTAGTTTTCCTGTGGATTTGCTGTTAATATCTTCTGTTGTAAACTCAGCATCAGGCTGCAAACCTGTCTGTTCAAAGATAATTGTATCACCACAGCTTTCTAACTGCTTTCCGTCAATGTTTAATGTAATGATAGATGACAAACCATAACTCTTGCTATATGTACCGTCATCTGAATCAACATGACCTTCTTCCACAACGTTGCTTGTAAGCCCTATTTTGTCTCCTTTTGCAGTCATAAATTTGTTTCCACTGTTGTCATAAAAATAGCATGAATATGAATTACCTGTAAGCTTACCTTTAATGTCATTAACTCCACTACTAAAAAGGGCGCAACCGGTAAATATACCTATGCTTGTAATAACAGCAATAGCCAAAAATACTTTCTTTAGTTTTTTCATTTTAATCTCCTTTTTCTTTATTTTACAGTAAAAAAAATGCACCTTCAAGGTGCAGTATCTACAAAATGCGAAAAAAATAGTGCGGATGGCGGGACTTGAACCCGCACGCTTTGAGGGCGGCAGATTTTGAGTCTGCTGCGTCTGCCATTCCGCCACATCCGCATAACAACGATATGTTATCATTTTTCTTTACAAATGTCAAATCCTTTTTCGATTTTATTTGTATTTATATTACTATTACATTTATCAGGTTAATCTGTTTTCTTAGTTTCTTGCTATGTACCTGTAATATTCTGTTTTGGTTGCTACTTCTATTTTTACAATGTCCCCTGTATATTCACTTATAGTAAATAATAAATCATTATCATCATTATATGCCATAAAGACTCCTTCGGCGCTACCTTTTGGAATTGTATAACATGGTTTAAAGTAACCATACTTGTATAATGATAAATGTTTAATACTATTTTCGCCCTTTGCATTTTCCATTTTTGTCACTTCAATATATTGACACCCGGTTGCATCATAAAAAGAATATCTGACATAATTCTCTCTTGTCATAAATAAAAAAGATATAACCACAACAATTAGAATTATAACAATTGTTGCAAAGATTCTGCTTTTCCTGTCACTCACCGTATCCCCTCTTTCCTGTTTAGTCTATATTTATTATAACGTTTTTATTGCAAAAAACAAGAAAAACTCCTACTTTTGTTTACACATTGGTAATAAATGTGCAAACAAAAGTAGGAGTTTTCTTATTAATTAGTCATCGATTGATGTTGATATTGAATAATTTCCATCAGAACCATAACTCGCCTTGTAACATATTGCATCATCACATGATACAGCATATGTTGTTGACTTAGTTTTGTTTTTCTTAGTTGTCATTTCACAGGAAATAATATAGTAATACTTGTCACTTATTTCTGCAATCTCTCTGTATTCAAAATTGTAAATATCACCATCGTCATTATCGTTAAATATGATGTCCATTCCACCAATGCTTCTCTTTAATGATTCAAGTGCCTCATCATAAGTCTTAGAATATTCCGGTGTAAAATTATAGACTCTTGTTGTAACATCACTTACAACACCTTCAGCGTTAACTGCTATAAAGTAATATATGCTGTCACCCTTTGGCATGTCTATTGCACCTTTATATTTCTTTGACTTAGTTGTAGGTGTTGTGCCGTCTGTTGTGTAGTAAATTATAGTGTCACTGGCTGCAGTTGCTTCAATCTTCTGATTTGATGTGTATTTTCCACTATCAGGCTTAATAATTGGAGCATCTACTTTAATAAATTCAAGTGTATATTTTATTGTCATTTCTTTACTTGCTTTTCCGTTTTTGTCTACTGAATAAGCTCGTATAGTATATATTCCTTCCTTCTTTAACTTAATTGGAGAAGAATATTCCGTCTTAGTTTCACTTTCAATGGCATTGCTTCCGTCTGTTGTGTAATAAATAGTTACATCATTACTTGATGAAAGTTCAACATTAATAGGGTTACGGTAAACCCCTTCTTTATAATTTGCAACCGGAATTGTACCGTTGTAATTAGTTAATTCTTCCTTCATGTTAGAAGGTGCACCTGCAATTAAAGGTTCAATCTTTGAGTTCATATCGTTATTCTGATATAAAACAATAAGCTCTTTGTAATAATCAATGTTAGAATTGTCAATTGCAATAAGAGCTTCAAGAAATTCAATTTCTTCCTTTTCATAACCACCAATAATTGAGTCTACCTTATAAACCATTACATAAGATTTAACTCTCTGCTCATTAGTAACTGCATTGTTAGATGCTGTATAGAACTGAGTTCTTGCATCCTTATAATTCTGCTGGTTGTAGTAAACTGTTCCATTGTTATAGTACTGGTTAAACTTCTTAGTCATGGAAGCTTTTTTAATTGAAATAGTTACTGCAACTGTTGCAACCACTGCCACAATGGCAATTAAAGCTACAATGGCAACATTTTTGCCTGACTTCTTAGGGTTAACGTTCTTATTTGATGGAACATTATATTTATCATTTTTGTATTTAGCTTTCGTTTTCTTTGAAGCAAAACCTGCATCTGTTATATTATCATTATCCAGTAATTCTGATTCCAAACGTCTGCTATTCTTTTTAGGCTTTTTATTTTCCTTATTTAAAGCATTATCATTCTTGCCTTTATTTTCCTTATTTAAAACATTATCATTCTTGCCTTTATTTCCGGTATTAATAGCCGCTGTTCTTGATTCTTCCCGGTGTATATTAGAAGTAGGTCTTGTTCTGTCAGGCACCACAATTTCTTCCTGATCGGTAGGGACGAAATTCTTAAGTTTTGTGCCACAGGCATTACAAAACATCTGATTATCATCACATTCATTTCCACATTTTGGACAAATCATATTAAATATCCTTTCAAATATATGTATTAAAAATACTAGCTAACTAAATGTAACTTCGTTCTATGAATATATCACAATATTATATCCCTTGCAAATATTAACTTGCAAATTTTATTTTACAAAATAACTGTTTAAGTTTTCTACTAAAATTTAATCGTTTGGCTTTGAAAATTCACAACCACAGAAATTCTGTCTGTACAAATTGTATTCTTTGGAAAGTTCAATGGAACGCTTATATCCGTTCTTCTTCTTAAAATCGGAATATAAATATTTAACTCCATATTCCTTTTCCAAAGCTTGTCCTATTTCGTTAAGCTTTTGAGAATCCTTTAAAGGACTAATTGAAAGTGTTGTTGTAAAATAATCAAACTGCTCTTCTTTTGCCATTTTTGCTGTTTGTTCAAGTCTTAATCGATAACATTTGAAACAACGGGCACCACCTTCAGGACAATCTTCCAATCCTTTAGCCATATCATAAAATTCCTGCGGAATATAATCACTTATAACTATTTTAATGGGATTTTCAAAATCTTTCTCATTTATGAAACGTATAAGTTCCTTTGCCCTATGATTATATTCTTCATCTGTTGATATATTAGGATTATAAAATAAAGCAGTAATATTAAAATACTTATTTAAATATTCTAATACATAACTGCTACATGGTGCACAGCATACATGTAGTAAAAGTGATGGCTTAATATCACTTTTTGTTATGTTTTCTAATGTCTTTTCCAATTCTTTCTGATAATTTATTTTATTCATTTCTCCTCTACAAAAGAGACAGGATAAATTCCTGTCTCTTTGTCCTATCTTTTTTTGTTTTTTGATCTTTCCATTTTAAGGTAAAGTTTGTATGCCTTTTCAAGCATATTACGCTCATTAGGAAATTTTAACAGATGATACGCTTCAATATATCTGTAATAACCTGAATGGGTAAAAAACTCTTCCCTTTGTGGTCTGCTAAAATAGCTGTCAGAAGTCATTAAATACCAATGAACCTCTTTTTCTACAATATCATGGGGAATGTTGAATGTATATTCACTCTTTCCAAGGTATTCAATTATTGTTGCTTTCACTCCTGTTTCTTCATGAACCTCTCTTAATGCTGTCTGTTCATGCGTTTCGCCATTTTCAACAGTGCCCTTTGGTAAAACCCATCCTTCATACCTATTGTGATAATTCTTGTAAAGCAATAATATCTTTCCTCGAAAAATAACCACACCACCACAGCTGACTGCGTTCTCCATGGGAAGCCTCCTGTTTTTAAGCGTGATTTTGACTTCTTTAACGTCAAACTTAAATTACCTTTAGTATACAAGAATAAGTTTATAATTTCAATATTACCATATTAGTATTTCAATTTTTTTGTATTTATTGACAACAATTTATTTAAAATAATCATCAAAAATCTCTTTTGCACATTCCTTGGCTGAAATTGTTCCGTCTTTTATATTTTCGTAAACAACTGCAATGGCAAGCTGCTTTTTGCCCTTCTTTGCATAGCCCACAAACCAAGAGTTAACGTTGTTATTCTTATCAAGCTCTGCTGTACCTGTCTTACCATATACTTCGTAAGAAGAACCTGAAAAAATTCTTGCAGTACCATAATCACATACTGCAGACATATATTCCTGCAACTGCTTTGCCTGTGCCTTAGTCATAAGCTTCTTGCATTCAGTCTGTTCTGCCTGACTCACTATAGTTCCGTTGCTGTTCTCAACTTTATCAATCATATATGGCTTCATAAGAACACCCTTGTTTGCAATTGCAGCTGCAAGCATAGCCATGTGGGCTGGTGTAACTAATGTTTCACCCTGTCCTATACTTGTCTGAGCTACTTCTGCCTGAGTTGAATTTTCATTCAAGACAAAACGACTCTTTTTGCAATAGTTCGAATCACTTGTATTAAAGTTATCAAAAGGAATAATCTCATTAAACAATAATCCATTAACAGTCTTTATATATTTCTTAAGATTAAGTTTATCACCCATTGTTGAAAAAGCACTGTTACATGAGTTGGCAAATGCGTGTTCAAAATCTTCACTGCCGTGAGCATGACCATCAAAACAGTTAATCTTAAAATTATGGAAAAGCGCACGTCCCTGACAATAATATGAGAAATTATTGTAATCATTCTTATGCTGGTTCATATAAGCAAGTGTTGTGACAATCTTAAATGTTGAGCCTGGTGTATACAAACCTAAAGTTGCTCTGTTAAGCAATGGTGAATTTTCATTATCCGTTGAAATATCATCCCATATCTTGTCTAACTTTTCAGGATTAAATGAAGGTTTTGAAGCAGTAGTTAAAACAGCTCCAGTTGAAGGATCCATTATAAAAACAGCACCTTTATCTGAACCGATTGACTCATAAGCTTTCTTCTGCAACTTAACATTTAAAGTTGTATATACGTTACAGCCACTTACTGTTGTATTCGAAAAATCATTGGCAATCTTTTCTATCTCAGTAGTTCCTTCAGTTGAAAGATCTGAGTTACATCTCTGTTCAAGTCCTGTAAAGCCCTTTGTTGAATAGCCAATTACCTGAGCAAAAGTTTTACCATAAGGATATTTTCTTGTGTCATCAGTTAAATCTTCTTCTGTTGAGTTTGTGTCTGTGTAGGCAAGTTTTTCACCGCCTTCAGCATAAATAGTTCCTCTTATAATGGTTTTCGCTTTTTCGGCAACTCTTTCATTATGAGTATCTTTTATAATATCCTGACTTTTATTTACAATAAAGTTTAAGTAAAATCCTGCCATAAATACAAAAATTATGCAAAATATTACTGAAGTAACCATTGCCTGTCTATTTAATTTTCGTCTTTCTTTTTGTTCCGACTTGTATCTCCTGCGTCTTGCGGAGTCCTTTGACATTTGATGTTGTTCTCGTCGTGACATTTCCTGTTCCCTCCGTTGGTACTTTTCTTCTAACTGAATTCATGTTAGCCGTACCTACAATTGCAAGTCCCTGTATAATTGCAAAGACAATTAATGTACTTAAAATTGAACTACCACCACTACTTATAAGTGGTAAAGTTACGCCTGTAGACGGAATCATGTTAATTGCACCACCTACAGTCAAAATAATCTGTATTGCATAGCCTACACCTAAGCCTACGCAAACCAGTCTGTTAAACATACTGTTCTGTTCCATTGCCGTATTTAAGAATGAAATAAAACAGCTTAAACATACAAGAATCAGAAGTATTCCGAATATTGCTCCAAATTCTTCTCCAATAGCTGAAAAAACAAAGTCATTATCAACAATTGGTATCTTGTTAGGATATCCCTGATAAAGTCCGGTTCCCATTAAGCCACCACTTCCCAAAGCAAAAAGTGACTGTGAAACCTGATATCCTGAATTATTTATAATATCGGCAGCAAAAGGATTTTTCCATACAAGCACTCTGACCTGAACATGGGAAAATAGCTTGTATGCTATCACCGAAGCCGTCGATATACCTGCCATTCCGATAAAAAGGTATCGAACCTTCTTTGTTCCAACATATACCATAAACAGATACATCATAAAGAATATTAATGCACTACCAAGGTCTGTTGAAATCACAAGAACAATAACATAAAGCCCTGCAAAAACAGCCGATAAAATTAAGTGGCCAAATTCTGCTGACTTACTTAGCATTCCTGCTATAAAAAATACAAATATTATTTTTACAAATTCTGATGGTTGGAAAGTGAATCCGCTAATCTTAATATAAAGTTTAGCTCCTCTTGAAAGGGTTCCCACTACAAGAACCGCAACTAACAGACCAAGACCTACAAAGCAATAAATCCATGTTAAGGATTTCCACATATTAAACCTGCTCATTAAATACGGTACAATTAATGAGAGCATGGTTACAACAGCTACAATAATAAACTGTTTTACGCTTTTTTCAAAACTAAGTCTTGCCAGAATAATAAAACCGATAGTCAAAAGCATACACATATTACTTAGTATGCCTTTGTTAATGTTAGGATAAATAATAGGGAATATGCCTAAAACCACTATTAAAAAGCACATTTGCAACCCACCTAAAATAATAACATTAACATCTGTTGTATCTTTCTGGTTCATAAAAATAGTAACTATACCCAGAATATAGGTCACAAAAATAATCGCATTCTGACGTTGAAATATACCTGCCGCCTGATAGCGCTTAGTATGAATAAGCGCGCTAAAAGACTCCCATGTATAAAACAACATAAGCAAAATAAATAAATATTTAGTTACAATAACAATAAAAGTATCCATATCAGTCTCCAATTTTTTCTAAAGAACCCCACGTTTAAAGTGTCCTCTTGTAGATTGATCATCTTCCTGTATATTTTTTTCGTATATAAAAGCCTGTTGTGCCTTATTTAATATCTGTTCAGTAATATTTCCGCTTTCTGTTGTAAATGAAAGTCTTACTGAATCAGGTGCCATGGAAATAATTTCCTTTGAAAACTTAAAAAGGGATAATGGCTTACAATTATACATTACATTATAGCAATACCTACATACACACTTTGTTACAAATCTGTTTCGATGTTTATCCACAACTTCATAAGTACTATTATCTGATTTACAACTATTGCAGGTTTTTAAACCACAACCTGCTGAAATCATTGCCGGCATATATCCATAAACAATCATTTCATCTCCTGCCAAACCTCTAAATTCAATTTCTTTATAATTTAGTTCCAAAGGAACTGTTGTCTGTACACCACCAAAATTCAGATAAAAATCTTTGGCTATCCTATTGTAAGTATACACATTATAATCAAAAATGCAATTTTTTGCCATATTTATTTTTCTTAAATCCAGATATTCCTCAAAACTTCTTATAAGAGATCCATCTGCTTTTTCAATGATTTTCACATAATTTCTGTGAAAATTATTCTTGTCAGCCATTCTGTAAACATAAGGCATTGCAATATATATTTCTTTGTCAGCCTTGTGTCCTTCTTCGATTATTTCAAGAATTTTATTTTCTGAAAAGTCAGAGCTTTCAACATATATTCTTTTAACGAAATCCTTGTTTATTGAAACTTTAAACTGCTCGTTTGTACTTACAAGTACATTAATATTAACGGATTTTGTTGTATTTTTATTGCATAAATCAACAATATACTTATTATTGGCATTATTCTTATCACTTTGAATGTTTGAATCTTCTACACTCTTTCTTGTGCACTGTGATATTAAATATTGTCTTACCTTTTCAAGAAAATCTCTTCTCGCCTGATTAATTGCACCTATTGGTAAAAATCCATCTTCATCACAGATAATCTCAATATTAGTAAAATCAAAGTCACTGTTACCTGTTTTTTTCATTTGCTTTAATAAAGTTTCTTTGTCAATAGGCCTATTTAAAGCTTTTGATACAGGATTTCCTTCATAAATTATTTCAGTCCCATTAACCATTGTTGAAATTGTAAATGGCTGCTCTTTTATAAAAGTTACTTTAATATTAAGATTCTTTTTTAATGTGAAACCTATATATTTCTCTTTTAAATACTGATTAAATTCTCTATTTTCTTTTCTAAACTCTGGTTTCTTTAATGAAATCATATTTCTGCCGTTATGTTGCTTATAATAACTTTCATTAAAACCATTTCTGTTAAATAAATCAGCAAGTTTTTTTATATCATTTTCATCAACATTATACTTATCAGGTATGTTTAAATACATATCAAGATATTTTCTATAAATACTTACAACACCTGTAATATATTCGGTCTTCTTCATTCGTCCTTCAATCTTTAAGGAGTATACACCTGATTTAATGATTTCGGGAAGAATCTTTAATGTGCAAATGTCTTTTGGACTTAAAACATATTTGTTATTTCCGGGATTTAAGACCTTGCCATCTTTTAATACATCATATTCCATTCTACAAGGCTGGGCGCATCTTCCTCTGTTACCACTTCTTCCTCCAATGTAGCTACTCATAAAACACTGACCTGAATAGCAATAACACAATGCACCGTGTACAAAGCTTTCTATCTCCATATCCTTAAGCCTAATGTCATTCTTTATGTCTTCTATCTCTTTTAAAGAAAGCTCTCTTGGAGTTACAATTCGTGAAGCACCTAAATCTTTAAGAAATGCAACTGTATCTTTTCCAAATATTGTCATCTGGGTACTTGCATGTATATGCATTAGTGGAAAATTATCTCTTATAAATTTGAAAACTCCAATATCCTGCACAATAACTGCATCTAAGCCATTTTCATAAAGGGGAAGCAGGTAATCATATAATTCCGTCTCTATCTCCTTATCTTTAAGCAAGGTATTTACTGTAAGATATAGCTTTCTGTCGTGAACATGTGCATATTCTAAGGCTTCAATTAATTCTTCAGTTGTAAGATTATTGGCTCCGGCTCTGGCTCCAAACATTAATCCTCCTGTATAAACAGCATCAGCACCTGCATTATATGCTGCTATAACACTTTCAAAGGAACCGCCAGGGGCTAAAAGTTCAACTTTCATAAATCCTCCACTTACGTTTTTCTATGGCTGTACATATTAAACACTAAACGATCAGGCAAAACCTGACCGTTTCTTTCAAGTTATTATTTTTCTAATTCTGTCTGTAATTTAATGATTTCTTTTTCTAATGATTCAATCTTTTCTAAGGCTTCATTTAATTCTTTTGTTGCTGTCTCAGCTTTTGAGTCTGAAACAATAAGTTCGTGTTTTAAATCATACACTTCCTTCTCTTTCAATTCAATATCATTCTGAAGTAAATCAGCCTGCTTCTTTGCTTTAAAATAATCATTTGCAATGTTGATTTCAAGAAGAATCCTCTGTATATCAACTTTTTGAACTCTGTAATTCTCGTTCTGCTTAAACTCAGCAATCATATTGTTAATGTATGATGCCACTTTCTGAAGATAAGCTTCGCTTTCAAAACCGCCAATATTGTAAATCTTTCCATCTATTATAACGTCTATGTAATTCTTTGATGACATAATTCTCTCCTTGTCCTTGGTTAAACTACCACGTATTCTATCACAAAACATATAAAATGTAAATTTAGGAGTAAGTTAATCTTCTAGAAAGGGAACTCCCAAATGTTCATATGCAAGTCTTGTTGCAATTCTTCCTCTTGGTGTACGCTGTAAAAGTCCATTCTGAATAAGATATGGTTCATAAACATCTTCCAATGTTCCGGAATCTTCTCCAAGGGCTGCAGCCAATGTATCAAGACCTACAGGGCCACCATCAAACTTATCAATCATGGTTTCAAGAATTGATCTGTCGCCCTTATCAAGTCCTAACTTATCCACTTCTAAAAGGTCTAAAGCCAGATTTGCCACATCTTCAGTTATGACACCATCATATTTAACCTGTGCAAAATCTCTTACACGCTTTAACAGTCTGTTGGCAAGTCGCGGTGTTCCTCTAGAACGGCGTGCAAGTTCTGTAGCACCTTTCTCGTCAATTTCTACATTAAGTAATCCTGCTGACCTTATAATAATCTGCTTAAGTTCGTCAACTGTATAAAATTCAAGCTTATTAATTACACCAAACCTATCCCTTAAAGGTGCTGTAAGAAGTCCGGCTCTTGTAGTTGCCCCTACTAAAGTAAATTTAGGCAAATCAAGTCTGATACTTCTTGCCCCCTGACCTTTTCCAATCATAATATCAATGGAATAATCTTCCATTGCAGGATACAGGACTTCTTCAACCTGTCTGTTTAAACGATGAATTTCATCAATGAATAAAATATCATTCTCTGCAAGATTATTTAATATTGCTGCCATTTCTCCCGGTTTTTCAATTGCAGGGCCTGAAGTCACTTTAATATGAACTCCCATTTCATGAGCAATAATCGTTGCAAGTGTTGTTTTACCAAGCCCCGGTGGACCATAAAACAAAACATGATCAAGTGGCTCGTTTCTTGATTTTGCCGCTTCTATAAATATTTTTAAATTATTTTTTGCTTTGCTCTGACCTACATATTGATCTAATGATTCGGGTCTTAAACCTTTCTCAATAACAATATCTTCTCCTGCCAAATCTGTCTGTATAATTCTTTTTGCCATAATACTATCCTAAAATATATTTTTTAAAGCTTTCTTTAAAATTTCCTCAACATCCATTCCGTCAACATTTTCGATGGATTTAATTGCCTGATACGCCATAGTCTGGGAATAACCCAGTGCAGTAAGTGCCTCAACGGCATCTCCAACAACACCACTTGCCTTAGTCATAGGTTTGCTAATTGTCTCTCCTACAATCATATCTTCTATATCAATCTTATCTTTTAATTCGATAATAATCTTTTGAGCTGTCTTTGCTCCAATTCCGGGTGCCTTTGAAATAGCTTTGGCATCATCTGCCAAAACAGCCATTGACAAACTGTCTCCCGGACAAGTTGACAATATTGCAAGTCCACCTTTTGGACCTACACCACTTACTCCTATCAGCAGCTTAAATAATTGTAATTCCTGCCTAGAAAGGAAACCGTACAATTGCATTGCATCCTCCCTAACACTAAAATATGTATAAATTTTAACCTGCTCACCAATTCCAATCTGCTCTAATGTAGACTGGGAAGCAAATATTCCATAACCTATACCATTATTATCTACTACAACTTTATCTTTTTCAATCTCTTCAACTACTCCTGATATATAGGATATCATAATAAAAATCTCCTTGTAAAACCATGTTGCCTATAGTTTAATATACTCTCTTGTTCTTTTATAAAGAATATTGGACAGAATTCCAATAACTGTCCCTGTAATTATTCCCGCAATCATAAGTATAGGTACATAAGTAAAAATACCTACATTTTTCAAAATAACAGAAGCTATTATAATCTGTCCTACATTATGTAGAACACCACCTATAATAGCTACTGTAATCATAGAAATTCTCTTTGTACTTTTTAACAAGACCATACCTATAAAGCTTACCAAAGCCCCGGCAATACTGAAACAAATGCTAAACATATTACCGAAAAATAATCCTATTATTATAATTCGTATAACATTAATAAAAAAAGCTTCTTTGTTTCCAACAGCATACATAACCATTATAACCGCAAAATTAGCCAGACCAAGTTTCGCTCCAGGAATGCCGACTGTAGGAATAAAAGTTTCAATATAACTTAGAATCACTGCAAAAGCCGTAAATAAAGCCATTAATGAAATCTTCTTACTTACCATTAATTCTTATTAATCCTTTCCCTTGTCATTTTCCAATAACGTTAGTCTACATTAGAATCAACTTCAGGATACTCCTCTGACGCAATTCTGATTACCAACTTATGCGGCAGACAGATAATCGACTCACCCTGTTTCTTAATCTTACCCTGTTTAACACAAATCTGATCAGGACAGTCGGAGCTTTTCATGTATACTTCTCTGTTCTTTATAGTAATAATATTACTATATTCACCATCATCAACCTGATATTCGCCGTCATCATTAAGGGAAATAACCTTCTGAACGTGATTGTCCACAATGACTTCAACATAGTCTCCGTTAACATCAAATAATACCGTTACTGCTATCCAACTGCCAATGGCAATTACAATAAGTACAATTAAAATAATAATGTCAAGTCTGCGTTTTTTTACCATCGACAAAACCACCTTTCCGTATCGTTTAGCTTCAAAAACCAAACGAATGTTTACCTATCTTTATAATACCATATCCCCCTAATTTATACAATTATATTTACCAAAAAATCCAGAAAACTCCGTGCGAAAAATAATTATCGAAAGCACGCTACCGCTACTCTCAGCTAGTAGTGGTACTAAGAAGCTATGTCAGCTTTGCTACCCCATCTTCTAAGGACCGACGGCTTCGAAATACTTTCTTACAATTATTTTTCGCACGGAGTTTTAATATAATTTGCAAATCTTAGAGTGGTTTTTTACTTAATTGATACCCACAATGCAGGGCGGATATGGATATTTGTGTCTGTAACAATGTATCCATAATCCATCACTTTGCCGTATGACACATACTGTGCTGTATTTTCGCTATTTCCCGGGCCGATTAACCACCAGTCTCTTAAATAGTTGCTTAAGATTTCTTCATACTGCTCTGCCTGACTTCCATTAAGCATAAATATTTTATCTACTGTATCTTTTCCGGCTTTTGTACCATATGTACTATTATTTTCAACCTTAATATTTGTATCTAAAATTTTCTTTTGCATATTTAGACTAAATGTTCCATCTAAAAATGAACCATTTAAGTATTCTCTTAAAGTACATTCACTCCATGTTGTAGCTTCATCTCCTTCATTATAGGCTAATCCGTTAATTGGTTCAGATTTCACAAGAAGTACTTTATCTCCATCATTTTCTAATATAAGCCAATGAAAATTACCAAATATAACATTTGTGCCGATTTTCTGCTTTTTAATGTATTCAATTTCTAAATCAGCAAGTTTTTCTTCACTGTCACCATATTCAGACTCAACTAATTCCCTAAACATCTTAATTGCAGGCTCATAGTCTTCATCTTTCCAGCACTGAAGTGCAAACTGATACTTACAGTCTCTCTTTCTTTCCTTGCTGTCTTTGTAATTCTTTAAGTTCTTAAACATCTTATAAGACTTCTCGTAATTACCCTTGTTTTCATAAAAAGTTGCTCTCTGGTACCTTCCGGGTTTAGTCTTTAGATATACAATTCCACCGGCTGCGGCAATAACAAGTACAATAACAAGGCATATAATAACTTTTCCAATAATTCCATTACTCTTGCTTTTGTTCTCGTTAAAATCTTCTTCCTTAGGCTGAATTTCTTTCACTATCTTGGACTGTTCCTTATAATATTTGTGCTTCTTTAAGCATTCTTCATATTTATCTTTTGAATCCTCATATTCTCCCAAGTCTTTATATCTATCAGCAAGATTTTTAAAAAACTCTGCCTTTTCTTTATCTCTTGTTAAGCATTCAGTAGCTTTTAAAAGCCTTTCTGCATCTAAGTACATTTCTTCCTGAGTCTTAACCACTACGGTTTCCTTTTCTTTAGTTTTAGCTGCCATATAAACCTCCCTTAACTGTATCTATTATTATACTCATTTAGACAAACTTTGCAACGACAGTTATTTCATTAACGTTTTTTTGATTATAAAACCAATTCATTTTAGCTTTTTTATTTCATTTCTTGTTTTTAGCCTTTAATGATACTCTGTAAAATCTTTGCAAAAATGCTTTAAAATCAAGGGGCATCAAAGGATAAACATAGCTTGTTCCTGCAATTGTTTTGTTTAATCCTACTACTGCCAATGTAAAAATTATCCCGCCAATAAATCCGTATAATCCGAAAATCTGAGTAAAAATAAGCATAATTATTCTTAAAAATTTAACTGAGTATGCCAGTTCATAATTTTCGTGAGTAAAGTTTGCAATGGCAACAACAGCCATATATAACATAGTCTGCTGGTTAAACCACCCTGTATTAACAGAAAACTCGCCAATTACAATTGCTGCAATTAAACTTAAAGGTGTATTTAAAGTGCTTGGGGTGTTAATTGCTGCCAACTTTAATCCGTCAACAGCCAACTCCAAAATCAATAGTTGCCAAAAAATCGGCACATATTCAGGCTGTTCTATTTTAGTAAACATTAACCAATCCGGCAAAATTTCAGGATTATTTGCATAAAGTAAAAACAACGGTGTCAGCAATAATGACATAACTGTAACGATCATTCTTGCAAGTCTTAAATAAGTTCCGGTAACCGGTGGGAAATAATAGTCGTCCGCCTCTTCTATCACATCAAAAATAGTTGTGGGAAGAAGCATTGCCGCAGGGGAATTGTCAACAAGAATGGCAATCTGTCCCTCTAAAACAGATGCAGCAACCGTATCAGGTCTTTCAGTATAGCGAAACTTTGGAAATGGATTAAACCACTTGCCTTTATAAACCGCCTCCGAAAGACTTTCCTGATTCATAGTTAATGCATCAACATCTATTTTTTCAATATTACTAATAATACGGTCAAGCAATTTTCTGTCAACCCTGTCATTCATATAACAAATAGCAATATCCGTTCTTGAACTTTTTCCTGCACGCATAACTTTGCAAATATACTCAGGATTTCTAATTCTTCTTCTAATAAGGGCTGTATTAAGAATTAAAGTCTCAACGAAACCATCTCTTGAACCTCTAAGGACCTTGTACTTCTCTGGCTCCTGAACATTTCTTGCGGGATACTCCCTAGCATCAATCAAAATAGCCTTATTAAAGCCATCAATAAGCAAACAGGAAACCCCGGACAAAAGCATGGTAACCACGTTATACTTATCCCCATACAAATTAATTTCCAAATAAGGAATCTGATTATTGGCAAAATCTATTACAGAGCTCTCCACATCAGACACATCAATCCCCAAAAAAAACTCCTGAATCTTCTGCAGCATATCATCTTTACAAAAACCATTAATGTAATAAATAACAGCCCTCTTATCTCCAATATCAAACTCTCTTTTAAGTAAATCAAAATTTTCCTCTAAATGCAACAACTGGTCCAATTTTTGTTCATCCAATTCGATATTACCCTTAATGAAACTATATTCAGAATTTTTTTCATAGTTTTCTCTCTTCTCTTTATTTAACATAAAAAACCTCACACTTTCCGGATTCGAATTTCTAAAAAATTGTACAGGTTTGCCATTGCTAAAGCACGCTTCCGCTGCCCTCGGCTCGTAGCGGTACTAAGAAGCTGTAGCAGTTTCACTGCCCCACCTCCTAAGGACCGACGGCCTCAGAGCACTTTCGGCAAAAGGCAAACCCGTACAATTTTAAAATCTTCGTATCTATAATAGTGTGAGGTTTTTTATTAATATTATGCATAGAAAGAAAACTATGATAATTTTTCTATAACTTTCTTAGGGCATTTTGCAGCACAAATGCCACAGTTTTTGCATTTGTCCTGATTTATTGTTGCAAGATTATATTCAAAATCGATTGCATCATTTGGACAGTTCTTTGCACATAGTCCACATCCGATACATCCTGCTGTACATGCCTGCATTACATCACGTCCTTTGTCTTTTGAGCGACATTTTACCATGTATTGATGATCTGCAGGGATTATTGAAATAAGTCCTTTTGGACATGCTGCAACACATTTTCCACAGGCTTTACATTTTTCTCTGTCTACAAGTGCTTTTCCGTTTACTATATGGATTGCGTCAAATTCGCAGGCTTTTACACATGAACCAAGTCCTAAACAACCATAGCTACATGCTTTTGCACCGCCACCGGGAATGTTTGCCGCATCCTGGCATGACATGTTTCCATAATAGTTGTATTTGTCTTTTGCCTTGTCACAGTCTCCTGAACATGAAACATAAGCTACTTTTGGAACTACTTCTGCTTCAACTCCAAGAATGTCTGCAATTTTTTTGGCTACAGGTGCGCCACCAACAGGACAAGCTGAAGGTTCACTTTCACCACTTGCTATTGCTGCAGCAAGTCCGTCACATCCCGGATATCCGCAACCACCACAGTTATTGCCCGGAAGTGCTTCTCTTATTGCAACTTCTTTTTCATCCACTTCTACTGAAAGGAATTTTCCTGCTATTCCAAGTGCAATACCTATAAATAAGCCTACACCACCTACGATTAATACGGCATATAAGATACTGTTAACTGATATACTAACTGCTAATAAACTCATATCTTACCTCCTTAAATAACTCCGGTAAAACCGGTAAATGCTATAGCCATTAATCCTGCTGAAACAAGAACAATAGGTGTTCCCTGGAAAGGCTTTGGAATATTATTGTGTTCTGATTTTTCTCTAATTCCTGCAAGGATAACAATTGAAATTAAGAAACCGAATGATGTTCCAAATGAACATGCAAGACTTTCTGCAAAATTGTATCCATTGTCAATGTTAGAAATAGCTACACCTAAAACTGCACAGTTTGTTGTAATAAGTGGAAGGTATACACCAAGCGCTTCATATAAAGGTTTAATGAACTTCTTCAAAATCATTTCAACAAGCTGAACTAATGCGGCAATTACAAGAATAAATACAATAGTCTGTAAATATTCAAGATTAAGTGGTGTAAGAATTGCATAATATACACCATATGTAACTGCTGATGCAATCATTATAACAAAGATAACAGCTGCTCCCATACCTGCCGCTGTATCTGTCTTTTTTGATACTCCAAGGAATGGGCATAATCCTAAGAACTGACTTAATACTACATTATTAACTAAAGCAGCACCTACTGCTATTAACATACATTCTGCCATTTATGCTTCCTCCTTTTCTTCTTTATTACACTGTGAATAATCACTGCCACAGCCTGTACAACCTGCACAGCCCTGTTCGCACTGAAGCTTTCTAGGCTTTTTGCCATGACTTATTCTAATCTGGTTCTGTATTGCAATTAAAGCAGCAAGAACAAAGAATGCTCCCGGTGCCATAACAAAGATTCCAATACCGTCCCAATGTGGAATATTAATTCCAAGAATTGTACCTGCACCTAAGATTTCTCTGAAACCGCCTAATAAAGATAAGGCAATTGTAAATCCAAGTCCCATTCCAAGTCCGTCAAAAATTGATGGTAAAACAGGATTCTTTGATGCATAACTTTCTGCTCTTCCTAAAATAATACAGTTAACAACAATTAAAGGAATATAAATACCAAGGGCACTGTTAAGTGATGGTAAATATGCCTCTAATAAAAACTGCAAAATTGTAACAAAGCTGGCTACAATTACAATAAATGCAGGAACTCTCACTCCGTTAGGAATAATATTTCTAAGCATTGAAATAACCATGTTAGACAATACCAAAACTGCCATTGTACTAAGTCCCATTCCCGCACCGTTAACTAATGATGAAGTAACGGCAAGTGTAGGACACATACCGAGAATTAATACAAAAGTAGGATTTTCTTTTATAATACCGTTATATAAACGTTCAATACATTTGTTCATTATTTGCCACCTCCTGTAATAAAGTCTACACAGTAAATAGCACCGTTTACACCATGTGTTACGGCATTAGATGTTATTGTGGCACTGCTTATTGCATTAATTTCATTGTCAGCTTTTGCTTCTGACTTAGTATATTTGAAGAAATCTACTTTCTTGTTGGAAAACTGACTCATAAAATCATCATCTTTGGCTTTCATTCCAAGCCCAGGTGTTTCACTTAAAGAAAGGAATGAAATACCCATAACAGTTCCGTCATCTTTTATACCTACAGTCATCTGTAATGAACCACCATAAGCTTCATTATCTGTAACTGTAATAATGTATCCTAAATCATTACCACTTTTGTCTTTAGCCTTAATAACTTCATCAATTGTGGCATTGTAAGATTTAATTGTTTTTTCTGTTTCATTTTTGTTAATCTGCTCTTTAATATATTTGTCGGCAGCCACGCTGTCAAAACTTACATTATCGAAACTTCCAAGCCCCGGCATAACTGTATTGTATGCTTCAATCTTAGTCTTTTCTTCCTGCATTGCTCTTGAATTAGCTGTAACATTATATACAAGACCTAATCCAAGTCCTGCTACCAAAGTGATAGCAAATAATATAAGAGTATCTTTAATTATATTTTTCATATTATTTGCCCTCCTTTTTTGCCTTAACAATTCCAAAAGCTCTTGGAATTGTCCATTTTTCAATTAATGGAACTAAAAGATTACAGAATATAATTGCATATGAAACGCCTTCTGCAGTATTTCCAAATGTTCTGAAAATAGCTGTCAAAAGACCTAAACATATACCAAAAATATATCTTCCTGTTTTTGTAATAGGAGATGTCGTATAATCAGTTGCCATAAAGAAGGCCCCAAAAATCAAACCACCACCGCAAATATGTTTTGCAAGGAAAACAGGATCTGTACTCTGATTAAAAAGCATAATACAAACAGCAAATACTGCTATGTATGTAAGAGGGATGCGCAAATCAATAATCTTTCTTACAACAAGATATACAGCACCGATTAACAATGCAATAATGCATGTTTCACCGATTGTACCTGAATGATTACCAATAAACATATCTGCAAGACTTGCAACACTGTCCCCTGTATTCTTTAATGAAGTTAAAGGTGTTGCACTTGTAGCCGCATCTACTCCACTAACATCTGTAGGATAAAATGCAGTCATGTTTCCTGCAAATGACAAAACAAGAAAACATCTTGCACCTAAAGCAGGGTTCATAAAGTTCTGACCTAAACCGCCAAATAACTGTTTTACAATTACAATTGCAAAAAATCCGCCAAGCATTGCTTTCCAATAAGGGAAAGTACAAGGAAGATTCAATGCAAGAATCATACCTGTAACTACTGCACTTAAATCATCAAGTGTGCTTTCTCTCTTAGTAATCTTTTCAAAAACATATTCAGATAATACACATGCAACTACAGTTAAAATAATAAGTAATGCACTTCTTAATCCGTATTTTGCTCCGAAGAGATGACTATAATTATATATACCAAAAATTGTAGCCGGCATTAAAGCGATAATTACATCTCTCATTATGCTCTGAGTTGTAACCTTGCTTTTTACATGAGGGCTGGATGATACGTTATACATTTTTTATTCACTCTTACCCTTTCCTACGTGCTGCCTGCACTTTTCTTTTCATTGTTCTTACGCTTTGTGTAATGTTTCTGTTAGCAGGGCAATTGTAATTGCATGTACCACATTCAATACATTCCATTCCATGCATTTTTACGAAAGCCTCCATATCATCAGCATCTGCCGCATGAGCAAGTTTTGCACAAATTAAACCTTCCGGGCAAACCTGAGCACATTTTCCACAGTTAAGACAGTTAGTTGTCTTAGCATGGGCAACCTGATCGTTTTTAAATGCTAAAAGTGCAGATGAACCTTTTATAACAGGAACATCCAAAGTAAACATTGCCTGACCCATCATAGGACCACCTGACAAAATCTTTTCAACAGATTCATCCATACCGCCTGCTTCTTCCACAAGCTGGCTGTGACTTGTTCCAAAAGGAACTAACAGGTTACAAGGATTCTTTATACCGTTACCTGAAACAGTAACAATTCTTTCTGTTAACGGTTTGTGGAATTTTACAGCCTGATAAATGTTGTAAATTGTGTCAACATTATCAACTATACAGCCACCATCTGCCGGCAACATTGAAGAATTGATTTTTCTCTTTGTAACAGCATAAATAATATGTCTTTCTGATCCCTGAGGATACTTAGTCTTTAATTCTGCTACCTGTATTCTATCTTCATTTTCAGTAAGTTTCTTTAAGCTTTCAATAACATCAGGCTTATTATTTTCTACTGCAATAACACCTTTTGCATTCTCAAATAAAGATAAAACAATCTTTAATCCTTCGATTACTTCCTGTGGCTGTTCAACCAATCTTCTGTAATCGGATGTTATGTATGGCTCACATTCAGCAGCGTTAACAATAACATAATCGATTGCATTATCGTCCTTAGGTGTAAGTTTTACATTAGTTGGGAAGCATGCGCCACCTAAACCTACAACTCCACAGTCCTTAACAGCCTCTCTAATATATTCCTTTGACCATGGCTGTTCTTTGGCTTCATATTGAAACTCTTCATATTGTTCATCATTTTCAATTACTATTGAAAGAACCTTGCTTCCGTTAGGAACAACTCTCTGTTCTATCTTCTTTACAGTTCCTGAAACTGATGAGTGAATGTTAGCTGAAATAAATCCTGCCGCTTCTGCTATAAGTTGTCCCTTTAATACTCTCTGTCCCACTTCAACAACCGGTTTTGCCGGTGCCCCTATATGCTGTGCAACAGGAATAACAACTTCTCCTTTTGGAAGCACTTTTCTAACAGCAACATCCTTGGATAGTTCTTTTCCATCGTATGGATGAACTCCACCCTTAAATGTTAGAATAGACATAACTCTACCTCTCTTCGTAATTTTTTACATCTATTCTATAATAATACTTTTGTCCAATTTCTTCAATGTAAATAACATCCAATTGATACTCTTTTTTCACTAATTAGGCATTAACTTAATATTGTAAAAGAATTTTTAATTTTCCAAAAAAATCAAAAAATCTTGTTGTGTTTTTATTAATTTGATAAAATAAGATTTATGTTAGTATTTAGAAATAAAGTGGATATAAAAATTAACTATCCAATAGAGAATTTTTCAAAAAAAGAGAAAATAATATATTTTGATATTGAAACAACAGGTTTTTCAAGAAAGTACTGTATTGTCTACTTAATCGGCTGTATGTACTATTCAGGAGATAAACTTTGTTATACTCAATGGCTTGCAGAAAATTTTAATGATGAAGCCAATGTTCTTATGGCATTTAATAAGTTCATAAAGGATTTCGATACTGTTATTCATTTTAATGGTAACAGTTTTGACATACCGTTTGTAACAGAAAGGGGTAAAAAATACAATTTAGAATTTGACTTTGATAATTACCAAAGTATTGATATTTACAAACCGGTTTCAAAGCTTAATCACATTCTTAAAATGGAAAACAATAAACAGAAATCTTTTGAGAAACTTCTTGGAATTAACAGAAGTGATCCTTTTTCAGGTGGAGATTTAATTGAAGTCTTTAAGCATTATGTGGAATCTAAAGATGAACGTTTACTATTCCCACTTCTTTTACATAATAAAGAAGATGTTTGGAATATGGGTGTTTTAACGGATTTACTTTCCATATCTGATATTTTTGAATATAAGTATAAGGTTAATTCTTACGAAATTCATGAATATAAGAATTTTGACGGAGATATTCAACAGGAATTACTTGTTAGTATAATTTTAAACAATGCTGTGCCTGTTAATATTTCACATAACTTTAATGGCATTCACTTAAATATTCAGAATAACACTTTAAACATTTCAATTAATTTATGTAACGGAACATTTAAGTATTTCTTTAAAAATTATAAGGATTATTATTTTCTTCCATTGGAAGACCGTGCTATTCACAAAAGTATCGGAGAATTTATGGATAAAAAATTTCGAAAGGCTGCCACTGCTTCCACATGTTATGAAAAGTTTTCAGGAAGTTTTCTTCCTATATTTGATTCAAAGTCTAAGAATTTTGAAAATTGTTTTAAATTAGAATATAAGGATAAGAATCAATATATTAAGGCTGACAGTATTAACGATAATACCATTACTGAATATAGCCACATTATATTGGATTATTTGAAAAATAATAAATAAATCTGCACATTGATTTGACGTCTTATTTTTTTATGAAAGATGGTTTTTTTTGTCATATTAGCAACAAGTTACCAGTTTATAAAAATAAAACTTTCACATAATATTAGTGTAACAACTTCATATGAACTTAGTTACTAAATAATTTAATTGTTGGAGGTAATGAGTAATGAGTAACACTAACAAAGTTAATGTTCCTGAAGCAAAGGGTGCTATGAACAGATTCAAAATGGAATGTGCATCAGAGGTAGGCGTTCAGCTTACAGATGGTTATAACGGAAACTTAACATCAGCCCAGGCAGGTTCTGTGGGCGGACAGATGGTTAAGAAGATGATTGAAGCTCAGGAAAGACAGATGAGCGGTAAATAATCATAATTTAATTATTTAATAGGATTTTTACTTAATAGAAATTCCAAAGGAATTTCTTATTAAGTAAATAAAGGGGCCGCCGCTTTTGCGACAGCCCCTAACTTTATGTCTAATCTCTTGTCTATAATTAACCTTTTAATTTTTCAACTATTGTTTTAAACTTCATACCATTGGAAGCTTTAATTAAAACAGTATCTCCTTCTTTAATGTATGCAGAAAGATTTTCCTCGAAATCTGCTTTATTAGGGAAATACAATGTATTACATCCGCCTTCTATTGCCGCTTCTGCAATGTCTTTTGAAAGATTTCCAATACATACAAGTATGTCTACTTTTCCAACAGTAGCCTGTCCAACTTCTTTATGTAATTCTTTTGAGTTTTCGCCTAATTCAAACATATCACCTAAAATAGCAACTTTTCTGCCATTAGCCTGTGATAAAACATTAATTGAAGCTTTCATTGACATTGGATTTGCATTATAACAATCATCTATTACAGTTATTCCATTTGTTGTAAAAATATTATTTCTACCACCAATTGCTTTAAGATTTCTGATTCCTGAATCTATTTCATCTAAAGTCATTCCAAAATGAGAGCCAATGCAAACTGCGGCCATTGCATTATAAATCATATGATAGCCTGGAATAGGGATTACTGTATCTAATTCCTTATCAAAATATTTAATTTTAACCTTTGTTCCCTGGATACCAAGACTTTCGTATTTTATTGCCATAACATCTCTGTCCGTGTCAATTCCAAAAAAAACAGGAGCATGTCCATTAACTTCCTTAACATTAGATAACTTATCGTCATCACCATTAAGTACAACAAAGCAATCTTTAGATGCATAATCAAACATTTCTGTCTTTGCCTTAAATACACCATCTCTATCTCCTAAGTTTTCAAGATGACATGTTCCAATATTGGTAATTACACAAACATCAGGTCTTGAAACTTTAGCTAATCTGTGCATTTCCTCAAAATCACTAATGCCCATTTCTATAACAGCAACTTCATGTTCATCTCTTATTTTTAAAATTGTAAGAGGCTCACCAATTTCGTTATTGTAATTGCCCTCAGTTTTTAAAACTTTAAATTTTTCTTCCAAAACAGACGCAATAATCTCTTTTGTGCTTGTTTTTCCAACACTTCCTGTTATTCCGATAATCTTACAACTAAGTTGTTTTCTATAGAATTCAGCAATATCTTTAAGGGCTGTTGCAACTGATTCTACCTTAATATAAGGTCCCTTAGGATTATCCAAATTCTTTTCTGATAAAGTACACAAAGCCCCTTTATCAAAAACATGTGGTATAAAATCGTGACCATCCACTCTTGCTCCCACAAAAGGAAGATACAAATAACCGTCTTCAATAAGTCGGCTATCTTTTTCCACACCTGTTATTTCTTTTGATTTTAAATCTTCATCTCCAACATAAATACCATTGCAGGCTTTCGCAATGTTTTCCAAAGTCATATTTTTCATAAAAGTATATTCCTTATTTTCAGTTCAAAATTGTTTAATTAAAATATTTTAGTTATTCTTTTTTAATGATAACTCTACAAGATAATCACACAATGTAGGGAAATCCATACCTACTGCCTTTGCTTCCTGTGGTACAAGTGATGTTGCTGTCATTCCCGGCAAGGTATTAACTTCAAGACAGAACATATTGCCATCAGCATCCATCATAACATCTGCTCTTGCATAAGGTTCACAGCCAATAGCATTACATGCATCCTCAGCTACCTTTTGAATCTTCTTTGTTAATTCATCATTAAGATTGGCAGGACAGACTTCTTCTGTAGCTCCGTTATATTTATTCTTGTAATCATACCATCCATCTCTTGGAATAATTTCAACTACAGGAAGGGCTTTTTTATTAATAACTCCAATGGAAAACTCTCTGCCTTTAATAAAGTCTTCCACAAGGATCTGATTATCTAATTCAAAACAGGTTTTTACTGCATCTTCATATTCACTTTCTTGGTGAACAAGAACAACGCCAACGCTTGAACCTCCATTACATGCTTTAACTACAACAGGAACTTTCATTCCATAGTCTTTAAGGTCTGTGCTTTCGCCTTTTTTAATCCACACACTCTTAGCTGTTGGAACACCTTTTGACATAAAAATCTGTTTTGTAACGCCTTTGTCCATTCCTATTGCACTTGCAAGATGGCCTGAACCTGTATATTTAATACCATATAAATCAAAAGCTGCCTGACACTTTCCGTCTTCACCATTCTTTCCGTGAAGAGCCATAAAAACAATATCAGCTTTCTGGCAAATTTCAATAACATTATTACCAAAGAAACTTCTTCTGTCTTCGCTAACCTTATCTGATAATGACTGAATGTTCTTCTTAACACTTTCAACATCATATTCGCTAGCTGATTTTTCAAAAATATCTATATCTTCAAGTCCAAAGTATACATCCATCAGAATGGCATTATGACTCTTCTTTCTTAAAGCTTCACAAACCATTGATCCTGAATTTATTGATACTTCTCTTTCTGTGCTGTTTCCACCACAAAGAACTACTATATTCATTTTAAACTCCATTCCGTTACTTTATGTAACACCAAATATTTTATATATTGATAGAATCGTTTTCATATTCTATGATTATTTTACGCTGTTTGTCAGAAATTTCAACCTCTTCATTTAAAATTAATTCGACAGTCTCTGATGCCTGCTTTAATATATTTGCATCGTTCATTATATCTCCTAGTCTAAACTCAAAATCACCACTTTGTCTTACACCGAAGAAGTCTCCGGGACCTCGCAATTTTAAGTCCTCATTGGCTATTAAGAAGCCATCATTTGACTTGCAAAGAATATTTAGTCTTTCTAATGCTTCTTTCTTTCCTGAACCATTAATAAAAATGCAGTAAGACTGATATTTTCCTCGACCTACACGTCCTCTAAGCTGATGAAGTTGGGCAAGACCGAATCGTTCAGCATTTTCCACCATCATTACAGTTGCATTAGGCACATTAACCCCTACTTCAACTACCGTTGTAGAAACAAGTATTTGAATCTGATTATTGGCAAATCTATCCATAATTTCATTTTTTTCTGCCGGTTTCATTCTTCCGTGAAGGAATTCAATGTTTACTGATACAGGCATTATTCTTTTTAATTTTTCTGCATATTCAATAACATTCTCACCTTCAACAGCTTCACTATATTCAACAGTAGGACAGATAACATAAACCTGTCGGCCCTTTGCTATCTGCTTAGTCATAAAATCATATGCGTTAGGTCTGTAATCTGTTCCAACAACACAGTTAGCTATAGGAAGTCTGTTAGCCGGAAGTTCATCAATTACGGAAATATCCAAATCACCATACATTATTATTGCTAATGTTCTTGGAATTGGAGTTGCGCTCATTACCATAATGTGTGGGTGTTCACCTTTTTCAGAAATGGCTTCTCTTTGTCTTACACCAAACCTGTGCTGTTCGTCTGTAACAACCATTGTCAAATTATTGTAATTAACTTTTTCCTGAATTAAGGCATGAGTCCCAATTATTATATCTGCATCTCCTGATTCGATAACTTTATAAGCTTCTCTTTTTTCTTTTGCTGTCATTGATCCTACAAGAACTACCGGATTCACATTAATGTTATGTTCCTTAATCAATTCTATAAGGTTATCATAGTGCTGTCTTGCAAGAACTTCAGTTGGAGCCATCATCGCCCCCTGACCATTATTTAATGCAGCAGTTATTAATGCAAAAAAAGCTATAATTGTTTTTCCTGAACCTACATCTCCCTGTATCAATCGGTTCATAACCTTAGTTGAAGATATATCTCTTTTAATCTCTTCCCAGGTACGTTTTTGCGCATTTGTAAGTTCATATGGAAGATTATTTATTAAAGTTTTAACTTCTTTTGGTTCCACCAATATATGTCGGTTATGAATTTCGGTATTTTTATCCTTTAAATTACGAATGTTATAAATAAACATAAAGAACTCATCAAAAATCAGTCTTTTTCTTGCACTGTATAACTGATTTTTGTCTGTAGGATAATGAATATGCTCTATTGCCTGCTGTAAACCCTCCAAGCCATATTTATTCCTGATTTTCTCTGGAAGAAATTCTTCTGTTTCAACTAGTTTAAGCGCCTGCTTAACAGCTTTTTGAACCATATTATTTGTTAACCCTGAAACTAATGGATATACAGGTTGCATTTCACCTTTTTTCTTATTGTATTCTGCAATGCCAAAGATTTTAGGTTGCTCAATAGAAAAGTTGCTATAGTTTTCTTTTACAAATCCTCTAAAAATAAAAGTACTTCCAATTGTAAGCTTTCCCTTTAAATAAGGTGAGTTAAACCATGTGGCCTTAATGGCGTCCCCTCTTTCATCTCTAAGATACCCTGTAACAACCTGAAGATTTCGCACACGTTTAACAGAAACTTCTCTTACGACAGTTCCCTTAATTGCCTGAGTTCTGTCACATTCCAAATCTCTTATTAAAACAGGCTCTTCAAAAACATCATAATATCTTGGATAGTATCTTAAAAGGTCATTAACCTTTTCAACACCTGCCTTATAAAATAATTTTTCAGTTTTTTCTCCAATACCTTTCAAATTATTTAAATCCATTTTATTCTCCAAAGCTAATCATTATGTAAAGCTACAGGTTATTTTATCATAGAAAAAGTCCTATTGCCATATAAAAAGGACTATTTGCATAATCTTAATACGTAAATAGTCATTTTCTTAAAAAATCAAATTGAAAACTTTTTGACAGCTTCTTTATTTAATTGTTATTCTCTTTGTATAATTTCCATATACATATTTCTTACCAATTTTTTTGTAAGCTCTAACCTTTACATAATACTTACCTGATTTCTTTCTCTTAATAACAACAGTTCTCTTCTTTGTGTTAATTTTTTTCTTGCCCTTAAAGTTATTTTTAAGAGAATACACAACCTGATAGCCTGTTGCACCTTTAACTTTTTTAAGTTTTAAAGTGATTTTTTTCTTTGTAGCTTTCTTCTTTGTTATCTTTGTCTTAGCTGGAATAATTTTCATCTTATATGTATTGCTGTCTTTAAAATTATTAAGACCAATTACATAAATCTTTGCTGTGCCGATTTTTTTGTTGTTCTTGTAAACAACTTTATAGTCAATGCCTTCTCTTAAAGTAATGTTTTTATATTTTACTGTTACCTTAGGGGTAATGTTCTTACCTGTATATGTTGCTTTAAATGTATCTGAGAATAAATCTGTCTTCCCTTTAATGTCAACTGTTGTACCCCAAATATATTTTCTGGCATTTTCATATGTCTTGTCCTGTGCTGCATTGCCATTGTTGTATGACATTACTTTACACATTTCACCGTTTGCCATAACAGCATAACCACTGTTATTAATGGCATAATCTATACCACCATTTCCACTCAAACTATATGTACATACATTTGTAAACTTAACATTTGGTGTGTCAGGACATTCAATTGCTGACTTAAGGAAACATGTTCCTGCCTGATAACATGAGTAAATGCCTATTCCATATCCTTCATGACTTGTTACATTATCGGCAACCTTATAGTCTGTATATCCATAACTTCCAGATGCATTCCATGAACTCTGATTAGGAATATCGTACGGAAGTTCGCTCTGATACATATAACATTTTCCACCGTTACCATTCCACATTGTCTGGTATTTCTGGAAATGTTCAACCATTAAACCGTATGTTGTAACATTATCACCGTTAATAATTACACCGTGATCTGCTGTATTCTTTGTCCATGCTACACCTTTACCGTGGTCTGCTCTCCATACCCAGAAGTTATCTCCAATTACATCACTACTATTAATTATGACGCAAGTTGTTGCCTTACCCGGAGTTTCATCTGCTCCACCTACTCTATAGAATGTATCGCAAAGAGTAATAGGATTATCCTTGTGGCTTGTCTTATTTCCTGCTGTACCAACAGTTAAAAGTGTTGATGAATTAACCTGTCCGGCATCAAATAAAACACCTGCAATAGAAACGCCACCAACATCAGCAACTTTCATACATTCATTGCCATTTGTTGGCTTTAATGTTGCATATCCAAGTCCTAAAACTATTGTGTCTTCATTCTTGATTTCAATAGGTGCATCTAATGAATAGATGCCAGGTGTTAAGATTAAATTCTTTCCTGCATTAAGCTGACTATTAATCTTTGCAACACTATCGCCAGGTTTTGCAACATAAAATTTATCTAAATCAATAAACTCACCGTCAACCTTATCCCCTGACCATGAAACACCTACTGTATTGTTTTTTACTTTAGGAACAAAAACACTGTATTTACCGTCATTTACTGTAAGGAATGGCTTTTCTACTTCTTCAGGAGTTTTTTCTACTACTGTGTTAGCTGCATATGGCCAGCCTTTTTCCACTCCTTTAACGTTGCTGCCACACCCAACTAAAACATTGTTCCAAACAACACCTTCAAATTTACTCATTTCAGAGTTTCTTGTAAGCCACTGTTGCTGTGAACCACCTGAAACTGTTCCTGCCACCTTTGTATCTGCAAGGAAACCACCGCTGGCATAACCTCCATCCTGATGTAAATATAAATTTCCTTTTATATTCATTCTTCTCATTGATGTTGCCTGAGAAACAGCCCAAATTGTAGACTTAGATGTTGTTGTTAAGTTTTCTACTGAACGCCAGAAGTTACATAATGCATTATAGTTTACACCACCATCATACTTTCTGCCTTTCATCCATTCAGCCTTAGAACGAACATTTCCAACTGTTGTTTCTGTTGGAGTTAATCCAAGTCCTGCAACCTGAGTATAAAATCCAATTTCAACATTTAAGCTGTCAGAATATGTTCCAGGTGCAAAAAGAAATGCATATCTGTCACTACCAAACTGACCTGATTCTGTTGTCTTATAAACATTGTTTACGTAACTTTGAATTTCTGAATTGTTATCTGTTGGTTCAAAAATATTAGTATTATAACCAAATGTTTCAATTTCATATGATGTTGCAAGTGACATAGAAGATTCTACACCATTAACTACAGATGTAACCTTATAATATTCACCATCATATGCTGTGTCAGTATATGAGTTAGTGTCTACTGTAGCAACCTTGTTATATGTTGCATAACGGCTTTTAGCCTTGTAAACATTATAAGTTGCTCCCTGAACACTACTCCACTTGATTGTGCATGTACTATCATCCTGTTCTACAAAAGATAATACACTTGGAGCTACAGCAGTTGCCGCATTAACTGTTGTAACCGGCAGATTTATGCCTGAAAAAGTAACTGCTGTCACTAATGTTACAACCAAAAATTTCTTTTTAAAATCTTTTAATCCTTTCATTATTTTCTCCTTTTTCATTCCCATAAAATAATTTAAATCGTTTCAATTATTTTACCATAGTATAAACCCTATTCCAAATAATTAACGGTAAAAAAATGTTTTTAAACTAAATGTACAATATTAGGCAATGGTTTTTGGCTATTTTTACCATTAAATTGGTATATTTATATATTTTTTATCCATATTTTATAAATATTTGATTAAATTAGATTTTTCTCACTTTTTTAGATAATAAGTCTTTCAAAATTCCAGTTATTCAAAAAAATAAAGGCCTACAGATTTCATTCTGTAGACCTTTAAATTATTTATCAGAATATATATTACATTCCCATGCCTGGATTCATTTGTGGCATGGCTGGTGTATCTTCTTTAATATTAGCTACAACTGATTCTGTTGTAAGTAATGTACTTGCAACACTTGTAGCATTCTGTAATGCACTTCTTGTAACCTTAGCCGGATCAAGAATACCTGCATCAACCATTTTTACATATTCTCCGTGTAATGCATCGAATCCTGTACCAGGTTCTGATTCACGAACTTTGTTTACAATAACTGAACCTTCAAGTCCTGCATTGTGTGAAATAGTAAATAATGGTGCTTCAAGTGCTTTAAGGATAATAGAAGCACCTGTCTTCTCATCTCCTTCTAAACTTTCTACTAATTCAGCAACCTTCTTAGAAGCATGGATATATGCTGAACCACCACCTGCAATAATACCTTCTTCGACTGCAGCTCTTGTAGCATTTAAAGCATCTTCCATTCTAAGTTTATTTTCCTGCATTTCAGGTTCTGTTGCTGCACCAACTCTGATAACTGCAACACCACCTGCTAACTTAGCAAGTCTTTCCTGTAATTTTTCTTTGTCAAATTCAGATGTTGTTTCTTCAAGTTGAGCCTTAATCTGTGCAACTCTGCCTGCAATTTCTTCTGAATTGCCAAGACCGTCAACAATGATTGTATTTTCTTTTGCAACCTTAACTGATTTAGCTCTACCTAAATCTTCAATCTTAGTATCTGCAAGTGAAAGACCTAATTCCTCTGAAATAACCTGACCACCTGTAAGGATTGCAATGTCCTTTAACATCTCTTTACGTCTGTCACCATATCCAGGTGCCTTAACAGCTACAACATTAAATGTTCCTCTTAACTTGTTAACGATTAATGTTGTTAATGCTTCACCTTCAACATCTTCAGCAATTATAAGAAGCTTAGCTCCTGACTGAACAATCTGTTCAAGAACAGGAAGGATTTCCTGAATATTTGAAATCTTCTTATCTGTAATAAGAATATATGGATCATCAAGTGTAGCTTCCATCTTTTCCATATCTGTTGCCATATATGCAGAAATATATCCTCGATCAAACTGCATTCCTTCTACAAGGTCTAATTCTGTCTGCATAGTTTTGGATTCTTCAATCGTGATGACTCCGTCATTCGATACTTTTTCCATCGCATCCGCAACCATCTGTCCGACTTCCTCATCGCCGGAAGAAACTGCCGCAACTCTCGCGATCTGTTCTTTTCCATTCACCTTGCTGCTCATAGCACGGATCGCTTCAACCGCGTTATCTGTTGCCTTTTTCATACCTTTTCTAAGAACGATCGGATTCGCTCCTGCTTCAAGGTTTTTCATTCCCTCATGTACCATTGCCTGCGCAAGCACTGTTGCCGTTGTTGTTCCATCTCCTGCCACATCGTTCGTCTTAGAAGCAACTTCTCTGATAAGCTGCGCTCCCATATTTTCAAATCCGTCTTCCAATTCGATCTCTTTTGCAATCGTCACACCATCGTTTGTAATAAGCGGCGCTCCGAAAGATTTGTCAAGAACGACATTTCTTCCTTTTGGTCCGAGTGTTACTTTTACTGTATCCGCTAACTGATTTACACCTTTTTCAAGGGCTGTTCTTGCTTCAGATCCGTATTTGATTTCCTTTGCCATCGTTAAACATCTCCTTATTCTTACCTGTGATCATCTGTCTTCTGACTATTTTTACTCTGTTACGATTGCGAGAATATCGCTCTGTTTTACGATAATGTACTCTTCTTTGTCCAGTTCCACGTCTGTTCCTGCGTATTTAGAGTAAATCACTTTATCTCCCACGTTTACCTGCATTACTACTTCTTTTCCATCTATATTTCCGCCCGGTCCTACAGCGATAACTTCTGCTTCCTGCGGTTTTTCTTTTGCCTGTCCCGGCAAAACAATACCGGATTTTGTCGTCTCTTCTGCTTCTAACTGTTTCAAAACAATTTTGTCACCCAACGGTACTAATTTCATTGTAATTCCTCCTTTAAATTTGCCTGTTAGCACTCATTTATTACGAGTGCTAAACTTCATGAATATAAAATAGCACTCTGTTTTCAATTTGTCAACACAGTTTATGAGGTTTTTATAGAAAAAATAACAACAATCACCGGAAGTTCCAAAACGCACATTATAGATCAATCAGCAGTTGACAATATTTCAGTAAGCCCGATCTTTGGCTCATCGCCCATAAAAAAGACGAAACGCATCTACGCACGTTTCGTCATTTTTCTGCCTTCATATACATTGTAAAAACCATTTTCAATCCGAAGCTTCAAAAACTTTCGGTCATCGCGACAATATCGTTCTTTCACAACCCCTGTGCAATACAAAAGTTCTGTCCTTGTCGAAATATAACATCTGTATTTAGCATCGAGTGAAATTACCGTCAATTCATCTTCTTTCAACTCAAGATAAATGTAATCTTCCTCCGGATCATATTTTTCAACCCTGCACTGCCTTGTCGCTTCATCAAAAATTCCATCTGCCGATATGATTTTTTCCATACGCAGATCTACGGGATTTCCTTCGTACATCGTTCTTCCTCCTGCCTGCCTCTATCTGACTTTCCGCTTTTTAAAAAACTACATACGTTCTTTTTTAATTTTCTCAAGTTCTTCAAAAATATAGTCGTTCAACACTTTTATAT
>ERZ825324.605-NODE-605-length-49888-cov-4.831939_pt1 | contig 49888 bp, 54 predicted proteins | sample MGYA00519859_ERZ825324 | MGnify/ENA primary metagenome ERZ825324 (study PRJEB31778, sample SAMEA3449198) | human gut metagenome | biome: human gut; feature: human-associated habitat; material: faeces | place: United Kingdom | collected 2010/2012 ...
ATAATTCAACAGATATTGATAATTCATTAAAAGAAATGATACAAAGTAATAAGAGATATATAATAACAATATCAGGAATTTATTATGAAATAGATAGAGTAACTGGTGAAATATTGGATAATTTTTATGAAGATATGGATCCAATGCAAGCAACAAAAAGTGTAGACAACAAAGATGATATAATTATTTATTTAACAACAAATACAGAAAAAAGACTTACAACAAAAGAAATATTATATGAACTAATATCATATAAGTAAAAGAGAATGCCAAAAAGTCTCAGGCCTAAAAAAAGATTCGAATTAATTTTGACTTGAATCTCTTTTTGGTCTGGGACTTTTTTTATAGGTCATTTTTATGAAAAATTGTTGAAATTATTATAATTAAGTGATACAATACAAGTGCTAAAAATGAGACAAACTAAAATAAAAAGAAAGAAGGAAAATAAGTGAAAGTATTAGCAGTAGGAGACATTGTTGGAGAAGCAGGTGTAAGAAAACTAAAAGGAATATTACCTGATTTAAAAAAAAGTGATGAAATAGATTTTGTGGTAACAAATGGAGAAAATGCTGCAGGAGGAATGGGACTATTAGAAAGAAACTTTAAAGATTTATTAGAAGCTGGGACAGATGTAGTAACAATGGGAAACCACACATGGGGGAAAAAAGACATATTTAAATTTATAGACCATTCGCAACTTTTAAGACCAGCCAATTATCCAAAAGGTGTTGTAGGTAAAGGGTTAGGAATATATGAATGCAAAGGTAAAAAAATTGCTGTAATGAATTTTATGGGAAGAGTAGATATTAATATACTTACAGAAAATCCATTTGTAATGGCAAAAGAAATGGTAGAGAATTTGCAAGGAAAAGTTGATATGATATTTATTGATTTTCATGCAGAAGCTACAGCAGAAAAAATTGCTATGGGAAGATTTTTAGATGGAAAAATAACAGCATTATTTGGAACGCATACACATGTTCAAACTGCAGATGAACAAATTTTACCAGAAGGTACAGCATATATTACAGATTTAGGAATGACTGGACCAAGAGATTCTGTTATAGGAATGGATGCAAAAGTATCTTTTAAAAGGTTCGAAACAGCTCTTCCAGAGAAGTATAAGCTTGCAGAAGGGGAATGCATGCTAAATGCCGTAGAATTTGAGGTAGATGATAATACAAATAAAGTAATAAGTATTAAGAGAATACGAATTCAATAAAAACAAAATCGCTGAAAACCAGAAAAACTTGTCGAAAGACGCGATGAAAAACTTGAAAAAATTTCCAAAAGACCTAGACAAAAAAAGTTACATGATATAAAATACAAAATGTAAAAGTTGCAACAAAAATTAAAATTATAGGAGGCAAAAAAGAATGGAAATTTTAAAAATTTCATCAAAATCTAATCCAAATTCTGTAGCAGGAGCTATTGCAGGGTTAGTAAAAGAATCACAAAAGGCAGAAATGCAAGCAATTGGAGCTGGAGCTCTAAATCAAGCAGTAAAGGCAGTAGCAATTGCAAGAGGTTTTGTAGCACCATCAGGAGTAGACCTAGTTTGTATACCAGCATTTGCAGAAGTTGAAGTAGAAGGAGAGGACAGAACTGGTATAAAGTTGATTGTAGAATCAAGAAAATAGATTTCCAGATATAAAAGAATAGTATATAAAATATGGGGGCATTATTTTAGTGCCTCCTTTTGAGTATAATTTAATAAAATACTTGAAAAAAATGCTATAATAATATATTATTACATAGCAAGGAGTGATATTGTGAAAAGTAATTTTATCAAATATATATTTATCATATTTGTTATTGCAATAATAATCGCAGTTGTTTATAAAGTAAATAAAAAAGAGGAAATAAAGGAAGAGAACAAAACAAATGTGATATCAACTGAAGAAGAAGTAATAAAAGAAATGAATTTAGGAATAGCATCATTTGATACAATTAATCCGATATTAAGTAATAATAAGCATGTGCAAGAAATCTCAAGAATAATATATGAACCATTATTTGAAGTTGACACTGAATACAAATTACAAAAATGTTTGGCAAAAGATTGGGCAAAGACAAGTGCTACCACATATTTAATAAAAATTCAAAAAGATATAAAATGGTCAGATGGTAATGAATTTAAAGTAGAAGATGTATTGTTTACGATTGATATTTTAAAACAGATTCCATCAATTTATGGAAATAATGTACAATACATAGTAAATGCTAGTAAAATAGATAATGATACATTACAAATAACAATAGATCATGAAATTCCATTTTTTGAATATGATTTAAATTTTCCTATTATGAGTAAGGATTATTTTGAGGGGCAAGATTTTTCTACAACAGAAAAAAATACTGCACCTGTTGGAACAGGAAAATATAAAATAGTACAAAATGATGGTGAAAAAATAGTATTAAAGAAAAATGAAAATTATACACGTGAGGATTTGACTCTTGAAACGATAAATATAGGCAAATATGCAGGGTTAGGAGAATTATATAATGCTTTTAAGCTTGGAAAAGTAGATGTTATTACTACAAACAATATAGGAATAGAAAACTATATAGGAACAATAGGTTTTAATAAACAAGAAGTTGCAGGTAGAGAATTTGATTATTTAGCTTTAAATACTGAAAATAATATTTTATCTAATGTTGAAGTAAGAAATGCAATATCACATGCAATTAACAGAGAAAATATAATTTCTAGTTTATACAATGGAAAATATAAAGTGACAGATTATTCATTAGATTATGGAAGTTGGTTAAAAGGAGAAGGAACAGATAATTCATATAATCCAGAATTAGCAGAACAAATATTAGAACAAAATGGTTGGGAATTTAAATATAATAGGTGGCAGAAAACAGAAAATTATTATACTAAAACATTATATTTTAAGATAGTTGTACAAGCATCAAACCAATCAAGAGTCAATGTAGCAGAGATGATAAAAGCAGATTTACAAAATATAGGAATAAATGTTACTATAGTAAAAGCTAGTGATTCACAATATCAGTATTATTTACAAAATAAGAATTATGACTCAATAATTACAGGTACTACGGTTTCAGCAAACCCTAGCATAGAGACCTATATTGATTCTTGTAATTTTAATAATGAAGAATTAAATTCATTAATGTCGGAAGTAAAGAACATTACAAAAGAGGAGTTATTAAAAGAAAAATATACAAGAATAAGAGAAATATTTAATGAACAAAAGCCTTATATAGGATTATATAATAGTTATTATGCGGTTGCAAGTAGTTGGAGTTTAAAAGGAAGTGTTACTGCAAATTGGTATAATATATTTATTAATATTAATAATTGGTATAAAAATTAAAAAAAGAGCTTGACAAAAATTAAAATTCGATATATATTATAACTATCGAACAAAAGTTTATAAATTTTAGGAGGAAATATACATGGAAGAAAACTTAGAAAAGAGAAAAGCATTAGAGGCTGCAATGGGACAAATTGAAAAACAATTTGGAAAAGGATCAGTAATGAAATTAGGAGAATTTAAAGCCATGGAGGTAGAAGCAATACCAACAGGAGCATTAAGTTTAGATATAGCATTAGGAATTGGAGGAGTACCAAGAGGAAGAATTATAGAAGTATTTGGTCCAGAATCTTCAGGAAAAACAACTTTAGCATTGCATGTAATAGCAGAAGCCCAAAAAGCAGGAGGAGAAGCTGCATTTATAGATGCAGAGCATGCATTAGATCCTGTTTATGCAAAGAAATTAGGAGTAGATATTGATAATTTAATAGTATCTCAACCAGACACAGGAGAACAAGCGTTAGAAATAACAGAGGCCTTAGTAAGAAGCGGAGCATTAGATGTTATTGTTGTAGACTCTGTAGCAGCACTAGTACCAAAGGCTGAAATAGATGGAGATATGGGAGATTCTCATATGGGATTACAAGCAAGATTAATGTCACAAGCATTAAGAAAACTTGCAGGAGCAATAAATAAATCAAAAACAGTATTAATATTTATTAATCAATTAAGAGAAAAAATTGGAGTTATGTTTGGAAATCCAGAAACAACAACAGGAGGTAGAGCATTAAAATTCTATGCATCTGTAAGAATGGATATTAGAAAAATAGAAAATATTAAGCAAGATGGACAAGTAACAGGAAATAGAGTTAGAGTAAAAGTAATAAAAAACAAAGTTGCTCCACCATTTAGAGAAGCAGAATTTGATATATTATATGGAAAGGGAATTTCAAAAGAAGGTAATATATTTGATATGGCAGTAAACTTAGATATTATCGAAAAAAGTGGATCTTGGTTTAGTTATAATGGAGAAAGAATTGGTCAAGGTAGAGAAAATGCAAAAAGATATCTAGTAGATAGACCAGAACTTCTTGCAGAAGTAGAAAAAAAGGTAAGAGACAATTTTGCGAAAGCATTTGAACAAAGTTTAGGAGAAGAATTGCCAGAAAATGATGATGAAGAACCAGAAGAATAAAAGCAAAAGGGACTTTTTTATAGCCCCTTTTATTTTTTACGTAATTACATCAGAAACAAATAAAAAAATTAAAAATGTTACAATTAATAAAAATATATGATATAATTATTTGGAAAAGGAGAATTTAATTTTTATGAAAAAGAAAATTATAATAGGTTCAGCAATAGTCTTAGCTATAATTGGCTATATTTTAGGATATTTCTTCATAAGAGATATTATTCGAGAAACTAAATTGTTAGATGAAGTAGATGAGATAGACAATGTCTTAAATACTGAAAATGCAAATCTTGATGAAGTAGAAGAAAAATTAGAAAGAACTGTAAGCAAAGGCGAATATGCTATGGTAGAAAGAGCATATAAAAATTATATATCAGATATTCTAAAAAACATGAAAAACATTGCTCAAGTATTGAATGAAGAACAAATTACTCAAAGTTTAACAGTAGAAAATTATAAAACTGATGGACCAGACTTCACCAAAACAAAAAAATATTTGACATCTACTATTCAAAAACTAGAAGAGTATAAAAGTGAATATAAAGAATTTTTAACTCAAGAAAAAGCAATGGAATATATTGAAAATGACTTAGATAAGCATTATATAGATTTTTATAAAGATGAAATGGTTGGAGGAATTGAAGAAGACACAACAGTTGAAGATTCAATAGATGAGGTTATAAATCTTTTAAAATATTCAGAAGATGTAATAGATTTTCTAGCAGAAAATAAAGGAAAGTGGCAAATTGATGGTGAAAATATTGTGTTTGAAAGTCGAGAACTTTCAGATGAATATACTAAATTAATTGATAAAGTAATAAATTTTTAAAGAGTGAGTGAAAAAATGACAATAGCAGAAGCAAGAAAAAATTATTGGAAGAGTAATATATAGTTTAAAGTTAGAAGAAAGGATGCATTATATGAAAAAGACCTTAAATGCCAACCAGTTAAAATTAATAGCTGTATGTGCAATGATATTTGATCATTTAATATGGGTAATAGAGCCAGGCTACACAGGTGGAGTATTTTTGATATTACATTTAATAGGAAGAATTGTTGCACCAATATTTTGCTTTTTTATAGCAGAAGGAGCATATTACACACACGATAGAAAAAAATATTTAACCAGATTATTGATTTTTGCTGTAATATCACATTTTGCGTATTGTTTTGCATTTGGAATTAATCTTATTCCATTTTCAAATGGAACATTTTTTAATCAAACAAGTATAATGTGGTCATTGGCATTAGGTCTTATTGGAATAATGATTCAAGAATCTAATTTAAATAATAAGTTAAAAGCAGGATTAGTAATCTTGCTATGTATTCTAGGTTTCCCATCAGATTGGAGCTCAGTTGCAGTAATGATAATCATTTATGATTATGTGTACAGAAAAGATTTCAAAAAACAAATGAAAATTCAAACAATATTTTCTGGAATTTATGCAGCAGTTTACTGTGCATTCATAAACGTTTTTTATGGATTACTTCAAATGGGTACTGTTTTAGCTATTCCATTATTAAACAAATATAATGGGAAGAGAGGAAAATGGGCTGGAATGAAATATTTTTTTTACTTGATATATCCTATACATTTGATTATATGTGGAATTATAAGGATATATTTGCATGGTAATATTTCAGCCATGATAGGATAGAAAATGAAAATGAATAATTATAGAAAAATAGAAGATTTAAAAGAAGAAATAAAAGATGAGGAAGATTTAGAAAGAATAGAATTAGAAGGATATGAAAATGAAAATATTGAAATTTCTAAAATTGCAATAAGCAGAGCTTTAATACATAATGTATCAATATTAAATAGTAATTTTATAAATGTTACATTTACAGATATAGAGTTTACTAATTGTAATTTTTCAAATACTATTTTTGATACTTGTAGTTTTATTAGATGCAAATTTGACAATTGCAAAGCAATAGGATGTAACTTTATAGAAAGTGTTTTATTTGATACAAGTTTTAAAAATACAAATATGAATTATGCTAATATATCAATGTCAGAATTAAAAAATTTACAATTTAAAGAAACAGGACTAAGAAGTAGTAATTTACAGAATAACCAAATTAAAAATATTAAATTTCAGGAAGCGGATCTAACACAAGCTCAAATATTTAAAACAAGTTTTAATGGTGTTGATTTATCTCAAGCCAAAATAGAGGGGATTTCTATTGCACTAGAAGATATAAAAGGTGCTACAATAAGTCAAGTTCAAGTATTGGATTTAATGTACCTGCTAGGAGTAAAAATAAAATGAGGAGACAGGTTATGAAAAAAAGATGCAAATGGTGTAATTTACAAAATCCGTTATATATCAAATATCATGATGAAGAATGGTGTAGACCTAATTTTGATGAAAAATATTTATTTGAAATGCTAATATTGGAATCATTTCAAGCAGGATTATCTTGGGAATGTGTACTAAATAAGAGAGAAGATTTTAAAAAAGCATATGAAGATTTTGACATTGATAAAATATGTGACTATGATGCTTCAAAGGTTCAAGAATTAATGTTGAATGAAAAAATAATAAGAAACAAATTAAAAATAAATGCAAGTATAAATAATGCAAAAATATTTAAGAATATTCAAAAAGAGTATGGAACATTTCACAACTATTTAAAAACATTTGCAAATGATGAAATAATTTATGAAATAGATAAGACTACATCAAAATTATCTGATGAGATTTCAAAAGATTTGAAAAAGCGAGGAATGAAATTTGTAGGTTCAACAATAATATATTCATATTTGCAAGCAATAGGAATGATTTATTCACATGATGAAGAATGTTTTTTATATAAGATAGAGAGTTGAAAAGTATTAGTATTTGTGATATAAATATGATATAAAGTATTTAAAGGAGAAACTATTGATATGAAGAAAAAAATGTTATTAAGTATTATATTTATTTTGAGTTTAATACCAATGTGTTTTTCACAATATGGTTCAGCAAAAGGTGTTGAAGAAGTTTCTGGAATAATAAATTTGACTAATCCGCTTGGAATTATTGCAGTAATCTTATATTTTTCAGGAATATGGATTAACTTTAAAAAAGAAAAGATAAATAAATGTTTACCATATATTGGAATGGTAGGAATTATATTGTCTGAACTAATTAATTTATTAACTTGGGGATATCCAAGTACATCATATTTAGATGGGATAAAAAATTGTTTTAGTAGGGTATTTCCAATGTTTTATGTAGGATTAATAATTTCAGTAATTTTAATATTTGTATATAGAACAATAGATAAGAATTTTAATAGAGGTAGTAAATGATAGGAAAAATAAAAGAATTTATAGTCAAAAACTTAAAGTGGATAATACTATTTATTTGCTTGATTGGTTTTTGTGCTTTAGCAGAAGATGTATTTAATAAAGAAATAATGAAAGGGGATATAATAGGATATAAAATTATATCAACCTTTTTAATATCAGATTTTGCCACTCCAATAGCTAAATTTATCACGAACTTTGGAGGGGCAATATTTTTAGTGATAGCTACAATTACATTATTTATAGTTATAAAGAATAAGAAAATAGGAATATCAATTTTAAGCAATGTAGCAATTGTAACAGTTTTGAATCAATTGATAAAGAGAATATTACAAAGACCACGTCCAACAGAATATAGAATAATTGAAGAAACAGGATATAGCTTTCCTTCAGGACATTCTATGATAAGTATGGCTTTCTATGGTTACTTAATATATTTGATTTATAAATATGTTAAAAATAAATATATTAAATGGATTTCTATTATTTTATTGAGTTTGTTGATATGCTTAATTGGAATTAGTAGAATCTATTTAGGAGTTCATTATACAAGTGATGTACTTGGAGGCTTTTTAATATCAATTTCTTATTTGATAATTTACATAAGTGCTGCTAACAAATTTATAATAGAAAAAGAATGAGGCGGATTAAATGATAATTTAAATGAAGAAATTATAAGCATTAATTAATAAAAAACAAATTCTATTTTGGAATAATAATATATAAAAATAAATAAAAACTTTCTTTTTTAGAAATAATATGATATAATAATATTATAATGAAAAGGAGAGGTTTTATTTATGTTAGGAGAAAAAATAAAATTATATAGAGAAAGTAAAAACATGACGCAAGTTGAAATTGCAGAGTCATTAGGAGTAAAACCAGCTACAATTTCAAAATATGAATCTGGAGCATTAGAACCTAATATCGAATCATTAAAAAGATTAGCTGAAATATTTAATGTTTCTGTTGATAAATTGATTAAAGAAGATGATTTTGATATATCTAAAATAAATATTTTAGAAGTATTAAGAGAACAAAAAAATATGAAATTAAAAGGAAATTTATATCATAACACTCAAATTACATTTGCATACAATACAAATCATATTGAAGGAAGTAAACTTACAGAAGATCAGACTAGATATATTTATGAAACTAACACATTATTAGCAGAAAAAGATTCTATTACAGATTTAGACGATATTTTAGAAACGGCGAATCATTTTAAATTAGTTGATTATATGTTAGATATGGCAGATAAAAAATTAACTGAAAATATGATAAAAGATTTTCACAAAATATTAAAAGAAGGAACATCAGACAGTAGAAAAGATTGGTTTGCTGCTGGAGATTATAAGAAATTACCAAATGAAGTGGGTGGACTAAAAACTACAGAGCCAAAAAATGTTGAGAAAGATATGAAAAAATTACTGGAATGGTATGAGGATTTGAAACATGTTACAATAAATGAAATAATAGAGTTTCATGCAAAATTTGAAAAGATACATCCGTTTCAAGATGGTAATGGGAGAGTTGGTAGAATAATTGCATTTAAAGAATGTTTAAAAAATAATATAGTACCATTTATCATTTTAGATAAAGAAAAACTATTTTATTATAGAGGGCTAAATCAATATCAAACTAATAAAGAAAAAGGATATTTAATTGATACTTGTTTAAATGCACAAGATCAATATACAGGGATGATTAAATATTATATTGGAAATAAATAAACTAAATAATAGCTCAATGGAAAAATCATTTCATAATTATTCATATCATATTCTTCTTTCAGCAATATCTAAGTGATGATGGAAGTAATGAATTATTTAATGATATTATTACAGGTACTGTATAAGAATTTAAAATTTTTATTAACAATACTGTATAATGATATTGGAGGAAATGCGAATATGGAAACAAATCAATATAAGAATATTAAATTAACTCGGGAAAATAGAAGAAGCAATTGTATAACACATTCAGGTAAATTTCATGTAGATGATGTTATATCTACGATGTTTCTTAGTAAACTTAAAAAAAATGTTATATTATTAAGAATTTCAACTATAGATAATAATCTGAATTTAGAAAATAAATTGATATATGATATTGAGTTGCGGAGAATTTGATCATCATCAAAAGAGTAGAAATGGTCAAAGAAATAATGGAATTTATTATTCATCAATAGGATTGTTATGGAAAAGATTTGGAAGAGAATATTCGAAAAAATTAGAAGTCAAAAGTATAGATAAAACTTTTGACTATATTGATAAAGAATTAATTCAATATATTGATGCAACAGATAATATGCAGACCGAATATTTAGAAAACAAAATATCACCAGATTTTGTAAAATTGTGTAATCCTGAATGGAATGAAAATATATCAGAAGACAAAGCATTTATAAATGCTTTAGAATTAGCGGATGGATTTTGGAAGGTATATATTAAAATATAAAAAAAATAAAAATGTTAAATATATTATATTTAAGTCAAGAAGAGAAGGATATGATATTAGAACTTTAATAGATTGTTGTAAATTTAAAAATGAAATTACACAGGCTACTGACATAAATATTTCTCGTAAACTAACTAAAATAGATGATTTAATATATGTTGATGTTCATGGAAAGTTGTGTTGTACGAAAACACTAGAGAACGCTATTAAATTAGTAAAATATTATATAATATCAAAATATTGAAGTGTCCAAAAAAATCGGACAGTTGAAGGAGAAGTTGTATGAATACAGTCGACTATTTAAATAGAAATGTAAAAGTAATAATTGATAGAAAAATGGGAAGTACTCATCCTAAACATGGTTTTATATATCCTGTTAACTATGGATACGTACCTAACACAATAAGTGGAGATGGAGAAGAACTAGACTGCTATGTGTTAGGGATATTTGAGGCAGTTAATGAATTTGAAGGAAAATGTATAGCGATAATACATAGATTAAATGATAATGATGATAAATTGATAGTTGTACCTGAGAATAGAGACTTTTCTAATAAAGAAATTGAAGCATTAACAGAGTTTCAAGAAAGATTTTTTAAACATGAAATTATTAGAGAAGATACAGTGTTTAATAGTCTAATACCTGAATTAAGTGTATCAAACATAGATATAAGCAAGATGTTTTATTTAAAATTAGGGTTTAAAATAAAATATGAAAGAAAAGAAGATAAATTCTGTTTTTTACAATTGGAAGAAAACCAAATAATGATAGAAGAGCAAAATGATAATTGGAATACAGGAAAGCTAGAATATCCATATGGTCGTGGAATTAATATAAGTATGACGGTTTCAGATGTAGAAAAAATGTATAATGAATTAAAAGAAAAAAATGTAAAAATGTTTCTGGATTTAGAAATGCATGAATATAGAGTGGATAATAAGATTTCAATTGACAAAGAATTTTTAATTCAAGATCCAGATGGATATTTGTTAAGGTTTAATAATTAAATTTATAAAAACTATATTAATGGCACAAGGGTTATTTTCACAAGTAAAATCTCATTATGCGACATCTGGTGGAGGATAAATTTTAATTTGTGGTGATGGAGAATGACCATTGAATGTAAAAAAGAGAAAGGACGGAAATTAATACTAAATAAAGAATTGTACAAATAATTGTTAATAGTAATTGACAAAAATCTATAAAAAATATATAATAGTAAAGTTGTTTAAAATTATAAATAGATATGGAGGAAGAAATGGAACAAGAAGAAAATATACTAGGAAAAGAAAAAATAGGAAAATTAATCAGAAAATTTTCAATACCTTGTATTATATCAATGTTAGTAAACTCATTATATAACATAGTTGACCAGATATTTATTGGGCAAGGAGTTGGATATTTAGGAAATGGAGCAACAAATGTAGTATTCCCATTAGTAATGATAGGATTAGCATTTTCATTAATGTTTGGGGATGGAACTTCAGCATATTTAAGTTTAAAACTTGGAGAAAAAAAGAAAAAAGAAGCAGAAACAGGAATTGGTAATGGAATAATGTTATCAACAATTGTTTCAATATTATTCTGTGCAGTAACACTAATATTTTTACCTCAATTCTTAAAAATATTTGGATGTACAGAAAATCTAAAAAGTTATGCAATGGCATATGGAAGTATAATTGCAATAGGATTTCCTTTTTCAATGATAGGAACAACATTAAATTCAATAATTAGAGCAGATGGAAGTCCAAAATATTCAATGTTTAGCATGGTTGCAGGAGCTGTATTAAATACAATACTAGACCCAATATTCATATTTGTATTACATAAGGGTGTTGAAGGAGCAGCAATTGCAACAGTAATTAGTCAAATATTAACATTTATATTAAATGTTGCTTATGTAAAAAGATTTAAATCAATAAAATTGACAAAAGAATCTTTAAAATTAAAATCAAATGTATGCAAAAAAATTGCAACACTTGGAATTAGTAGTTTTATAACACAAATGAGTATAGTATGTGTTATGACTGCAGAAAACAATTTACTTGGAAAATATGGTGCAGATAGTAAATTTGGAGCAGAAATTCCTATTACAGTATTAGGAATTGTAATGAAAATAAATCAAATACTAAATAGCATAATAATAGGAATTGCAGCAGGAAGTCAACCAATATTAGGATACAATTATGGTGCTAGAAAATATGATAGAGTAAAGAAAACATTAAAAATTGTATTAGGTTCAAGTGTTATTATAAGTACAATAGCATTTATATTATTCCAAACTATACCAGATAAATTAATCTTAATATTTGGTAGTGGTGATGAGAACTATATGGAATTTGCATGCTTGGCATTTAGAACATATTTATTACTTTGTATATTTAATGGTGTTCAAATACCATCAGGAATCTTCTTCCAAGCAATTGGAAAAAGTACAAAAAGTGCAATATTATCACTTTCAAGACAAATTGTTATATTAATTCCAGCAATGATAATATTAAGTCATGCATATGGAATAATAGGAGTATTAAGTGCAGGACCAGTTGCTGATGGATTAGCATTTATATTAGCAGTTATTTTATTAGTAAAAGAAACAAGGAGCTTAAAAGAAAATAGTGCAGAAGTAGAAAAGCCAGCAAATATTAAAACAATTGAAGAAAAAAATACAAATACACCAATTGTTATTACAATTGCAAGAGAATATGGATCTGGTGGAAGATATATAGGAAAACTTGTTGCAGAAAAACTTGGCATCAAATTATATGACAAAGAGTTTATAGAAAAAATGGCAGAAGATACAGGTTTATCAGAAGAATATATCAGAGAAAATGAGCAAAAAAGAAATGTATTAGATGTATTTAATAATGGATATTATTCAGGATTAAATAATGCAGATGAATTATTTATTAAAGAATCTGAATTTATAAAGAAAGTTGCTAGTCAAGAATCTTGTATAATAGTTGGAAGATGTGCAGACTACATTTTAAAAGATAAAGAAAATGTGGTAAAAGTCTTTATAAATAACTCAATGGAAAATAAGATAAAAAGAGCAACTGAATTTTATCATATGAGCAAAGAAAATGCTGAAAAAGAAATTACTAGAATAAATAAGTTAAGAGCAAATCATTATAAATATTATACAGAAAAAGATTGGAAAGAACCATCAAATTATGATGTTTGTATTAATAGTGATGCAATTGGAATTGATAATGCTGTTAATTTGATTTGTGATATAGTAAATAAAAACCTTATAAAAGCATAGAAAATTGAAATTTAGCAACTACCTTTATTGGTAGTTGCTTATTTTATAGTTGAAAATTATTTTACAGTGTGTTATAGTAAGAAAGAATAAAATAGTATTGGAGAAAAATAAAAATGGTCAATAAAAGTAAAAATGTAATAAGCAGTTTTAAATATGCTTTTCAAGGAATGTTTTCAGCATTAAAAACAGAAAGAAACCTAAAGATACATGTAACAATAATGATATTAGTAATAATAGCAGGAATAGTATTAAAAATCAGTAAAATTGAATGGATAATATGTATCATATTATTTGGGTTAGTAATTGGAGGAGAAATGCTTAATAGTGCAATCGAAACTGTTGTAGATATAGCAATGCCAGACATAAATCCAAAAGCAAAATTTGCAAAAGATGCTGCAGCAGGAGCAGTTCTAGTTTTGGCAATAGCTTCAGCAATTATAGGATTCATGATATTTGGTCCAAAACTTATAGCTTTATTATAAAATAAAAAATGAGGTGAATAAAATGGCAAATGTATGTGATTATGTTAGATGGAGAGGAGATTTAACACTAGAACAATCAGAATTTAATGAAATAGACAATTTGATATTAGCTAGATTTTCTTATTTTCCATTTGATAAAATAATAAGAGAAAATGAAATAGCAACAATAAAAGAATTAAGCAGGAGATTTAGTAATCAAGATGTAACAAAACTTCCAATATTATGGAAAGATGATGTTGAACTATTTCCTTTGATGGGGAATTCCAAAAGATTTGGAGGAATGTTAGCAACCCAATATATAAACAAAATTGATGCAGAACAAGAAAAACAATTTTCAGCAATAACTGTACTTATGCCAAATGATATAATTTATGTGTCATATAGAGGAACAGACAATACAATAGTTGGCTGGAAAGAAGATTTTAATATGAGTTTTAAAAGTCATATTGCATCACAAATATCAGCAAAACAATATCTAGAAGAAATAGCCAAAGAATATCCAAGTTCTAAAATAATAATTGGAGGACATTCAAAAGGTGGAAATATAGCAGTTTATGCTGCAACATTTGCAAGTAAAGATGTAAAAGACAGAATAATAAATGTTTATAATAATGATGGACCAGGATTTTGTGAAGATGTAATAGAAACACCTGAATATCAAGAAATTCTTCCTAGAGTTCACACATATATTCCACAATCCTCAATAATAGGAAGACTAATGAATCATAAAGAAAAATATACAATAGTAGAAAGCGTTCAAAAAGGAATAATGCAACATGATTTATATAGTTGGCAAGTGTTGGGAAAAGAGTTTGTAACCTTGAAAAAGCTTACTAACGAAAGTGAATTTATTGATAAAACAATAAAAGATTGGTTAGAAAATGTTGAACCAGAAAAAAGAGAACAAGTTATAGATGCGGTATTCGAAATATTAAATACAACAGAAGCTCAAACAATGAAAGAACTAAAAGCAAATTGGTTTGCAAATGCCAAAACAATTTTAGGTACATATAAAAACATAGATAGTGACACAAAAGAAATGGTTTGGCAAACAGTAAATGAATTATTAAAAGTTGCAAAAAATAATATATTTGAAGAACTTCCTAAAATAGCAGATAATTAATATTATCTGTTATTTTTTGATATAATATAAAAAAGTTGTAACGAAATTAAAAGTTAAGTGTTATATAAGCAAAGGAGGATGAAAGTTATGCAGAATATGGATGAAATATATGAAGAATGTTTTGAAACAGTATATAAGTATTTATTCTGTTTAACTCACAATAGCGATATTTCTGAAGAATTAACACAAGAAACTTTTTACAGAGCAGTAAAAAAGATTGATACATACAACGGAAAATGTAAAATTTCTGTATGGCTATGTCAGATTGCAAAACATTTATGGTATAACCAATGTAGAAAAAATAAGAGAATAGTTGATACAGATGAAACATTTGATATAGAAGATCCACAGAACTTAGAAGAACAATTTATTGCAGGTGAAGAAAAAGTTTTATTATACAAAAAGATGCAAAATTTAGATGAAAAAACAAGAGAAGTAATGTATCTAAGAATAACAGGAGAATTAAGTTTTAAAGAAATAGGAGAAATATTGGGGAAAACAGAAAACTGGGCCAGAGTAACATTCTATAGAGGAAAAAGCAAATTAAAGGAGGTAGATGAAAATGAAAAAGGAATGTAAAATAGTACAAGATTTATTGCCAAGCTATGTTGACAAATTAACAAATGAAGAAACTAATCAATACATAGAAGAGCATTTAAAAGAATGTAAAGAATGTCAAAAAGTTCTAGAAAATATGAAAAGCAATATTGAATATAAAGAACAAGATGACGATAGAAAAAAAGTAAAATATTTTAAAAAATATAAAAACAAACTAACAATTTTAAAAGCTATAATATTAATAATAATCGCTTTGTGGGTAGTATTTGTAGCAAGAAATACTATCATAGTAAATCAAATGGCAAAAAAAGCAAATGAGACAATAAATAGAGAAAATTATCATATTACATCTTATAAATATGGAATTGAAAGTTATAAAAAAGAAGAAGTATTTGTACTAGGAGATAAAAGAAAAGTAATTACAACACAATATATAGATGGCAAGCTTTCAGAAACAATAACAATAGGAAAGAAAGCTGAAAAAGACAGTTATGGAACTCAATATTATTTAGTAAATATATATAGCAATAGTGAAAATGGAAAGAAAGCAATTACTAATCAAAAGATGGGAATGGTAGAAGAATTTTCACAACCAGGATGGTACGAAAATGAAAATAATCTTTTAAAAACAATATATTATTCTAAATTTGCAGTCATAAAAAACGAGAAATATAATGAGAAAAATTGTTATTATATATTCAACTATAAGAGTCCATATAATTTCTATATAAATGGTATGGTTATAGACAAAGAAACAGGTTTAATGATAGGAAGTGCATTAGCAGGAACAAACAATGAACCAGATAATCAAGAAAGCAATTGTGTATATAAATTTAACAATGTAACAGATAAAGATTTTATAGAGCCAGATATAAATCAGTATGAAGTTATTGAAAATATTTAAAACATATATAAAAGTCGATAATTAGTTGATAATTATCGGCTTTTATGGTATATAATAATAATGGAGGAAAGAGATGAAAGAAGAAAAAATAAATATAACATCAGAATATGATGGATTAAAATTAGAGGGAATATTGATTAGCCCTGAAAGTGAAATAAAAGCAGTTATTCAATTAGTACATGGAATGAATGAGCATAAAGAAAGATATATAGATTTTATGAGATTTTTAGCTCAAAATGGATATGCATGTTTTATCCATGATCACAGAGGACATGGTGCAAGCTTAAAAAATGAAGAAGATATTGGATATTTTTATGATGCAAAAGCAGAAGCGGTTGTAGAAGATGCTTATCAAATAACTAAATATTTAAGAAATAGATTTGAAACAAAGAAAATTATACTTTTTGGTCATAGTATGGGGTCAATGGTAGTAAGAAAATATATTGCAAAATATGATGATAAGATTGATGGACTAATTGTATGTGGTTCACCAAGCAAAAATGGGGGAGCTAAATTAGGATTAGCAATGTTAAAAGTGATGAAAACTGTAAAAGGTGAAAGGTATAGAAGTCCAAAATTGAAAAATTTAATGTTTAATGGATATGATAAAAATAGCAACATGCCTAATAGTTGGATTTGCCATAATGAAGAAATAGTAAAGAAATATAATCAAGATAAGCTATGTCAATATGATTACACTGTAAATGGATATGAAAATATTGTAAGACTTATGATTGATATTTATAATCCCCAAATATACGAAAAACATAATTTAGAGCTTCCAATCCATTTTATAGCAGGAAGTGATGACCCAGTAATAACTTCAAAAAGAGATTGGGAAAAAGCTCAAACTTTTTTGAAAAATCTTGGATATACAAATATGACAAACAAATTATATGAAAATATGAGTCATGAGATTTTAAATGAAGTAGATAATAAAACTGTTTATCAAGATGTTTTGAATTGGATAGATGGAGTAATATAGGAGGAAATAATGTTTAAATTACATTCAGAATACAAGCCAACAGGAGATCAACCACAAGCAATAGAATACTTATCAAAAGGAATAAAAGAAGGCAAGAAATTTCAAACACTTCTAGGAGTAACGGGGTCTGGAAAAACATTCACAATGGCAAATATAATTGCAAAAACACAAAAGCCAACATTGGTACTAGCACATAATAAGACACTAGCAGGACAATTATATTCAGAATTTAAAGAGTTTTTTCCAGAAAACAGAGTTGAATATTTCGTATCATACTACGATTATTATCAACCAGAAAGCTATATAGCGCAATCAGATACTTATATAGAAAAAGATGCATCAATAAATGATGAAATTGATAAACTACGTCATTCAGCAACATTATCATTATTTGAGACAAGAGATGTAATAATTGTAGCATCAGTATCATGCATATATGGTTTAGGAGACCCAGAAGATTATCAAGAAATGATGTTATCATTAAGACCTGGAATGGGAAAATCACGAGAAGATATAATGAAAAAACTGGTAAATATGCAATATTCAAGAAATGAAATAGACTTTAAAAGAGGAACATTTAGAGCAAAAGGAGATATTTTAGAAATATATCCATCATCTCAAAGTGAATCAGCATTAAGAATTGAATTTTGGGGAGATGAGATAGAAAAAATATCTGAAATAAATCCACTAACAGGAAAATCAATAGGAACAAGAATGCATGTATTAATACCACCAGCATCACAATATGTAACCAATAAGGCAAAAATGGAAAGAGCTATTGTAACAATTGAAGAAGAACTAGATGAAAGAATTAAATATTTCAAAGATCAAAATAAATTAATAGAAGCACAGCGTATTCAGGAAAGAACAAATTTTGATATAGAAATGATGAAAGAAACTGGATTTTGCCAAGGAATAGAAAATTATTCAAGACATATGAGCGGAAGAGCTGCTGGAAGCCCACCATACACATTATTCGATTATTTTCCTAAAGATTTCTTATTATTAATAGATGAATCACATGCAACAATTCCACAAGTAAGAGCAATGTACAATGGTGATAGAGCTCGTAAAGATTCACTAGTAAAATACGGATTTAGACTTCCATCAGCATATGATAATAGGCCATTAACATTTCAAGAATTTGAAGAAAGAATTAATCAGGTGGTATTTGTTAGTGCTACACCAGCAGATTACGAAAAAGAACATTCTGGAGAAAATGTAGTAGAACAAATCATAAGACCAACAGGATTACTAGATCCAAAGATTGAAGTAAAACCAGTAACAAATCAAATAGATGATTTATTAGAACAAATAAGAATAAGAGTGGCAAAAAAAGAAAGAGTTTTAGTAACAACATTAACTAAAAAGATGGCAGAAGATTTAACAGAATATTTGAAAAGTTTGGATATTAAAGTAAATTACATGCATTCAGATATAAAAGCACTAGAAAGAATGGAGATAATACGTAATTTGCGTTTAGGTGAATTTGATGTGTTAGTAGGAATTAACTTATTAAGAGAAGGTCTAGATATTCCAGAAGTTTCATTAGTTGCAATATTAGATGCTGACAAAGAAGGATTTTTGCGTTCAGAGCGTTCATTAATTCAAACAATAGGACGTGCTGCAAGAAATACAGAAGGAACAGTAATTATGTATGCTGATGAATTGACAGATTCAATGGAAAAAGCGATAAAAGAGACAAACAGAAGACGTGCAATACAAGAGGCATACAATAAAGAACATCATATTGTTCCAAAAACAATAAAGAAATCAATAAGAGATTCAATAAAAGCTATACAGACTGAAAATATTGGTGTTGAGTATAAATTGGAAAAAGAAGAAGATATTAAAGATACAATTGCTAAATTAACAGATGAGATGCTAGAAGCGGCAAGTAAGATGGAATTTGAACGAGCTGCAGAACTAAGAGATAAGATAAAAGAACTAGAGAAAATTATAGAATAATAGAATAAAAAGTAGAAAAATGTCAAAAAGATGTTGACATTTATGTAAATTTATAGTAAAATAGAATTGTACTTACAAAGTGCAAGGACACTTATTTTAATTTTTAGGGAAACCTGTCGTGAGAGATATCACGATAAACTTGAGTCTTACCTCCTTAAGTTGCATAAGGTTTTTCCCTATCCAACAGGCACGGAAGATATATTCTTCTAGTTGTCTATAAATAAATTTGAAGAGTTCCCCTATCAGGTTGATCGCTGATAGGGGGCTCTTCTATTTTTTAGCAAAAAAGAAAAAATGTTCGAAAAAGTATTGACAAAAAGAAAAAGGATTATTATAATAATAACCGAACAGATATTTTGAAAGGAGACCGATATTATGATAACCAATTTACATATAAAAAATATAGGAATAATAGATGATTTAGAAGTAGATATGAATAGAGGAATGAATGTATTAACAGGGGAAACAGGTGCAGGAAAATCACTAATAATAGATGCTTTAGGAATAATATGTGGAGGAAGATTTTCAAAGGAAATGATTAGAAAAGGAGAAAATTATTCATATGTTGAATTATGTATGTATGCTCCAAATGATATAAATTCTGTAGATGAAAATATTATAATAACTCGAGAAATATATAGCAATGGAAGAAACCTATGCAAAATAAATGGAAGATTGGTTACTGTAGCAGAATTAAGAAATTTTATGAGTAATTACATAGAAATACATGGTCAAAATGACAATCAACAAATATTAGATAGTAGAACACATATAAAATATTTGGATAATTTTTCAGGAAATAAATTAATTGGGTTAAAATTAGAATATAAGGAAAAATATATTAGATATAATGAGATTAAGAGAGAATTGCGTAATAATTATGGTGATGAAAAAGAAAAGCAGAGAAAATTAGATTTATTAAAATATCAATTAAATGAAATACAAGATGCAAAATTAAAGGTTGGAGAGGAAGAAAAATTAGAAGAAAGAAGAAAAATAATAGTAAACTCAGAAAAAATTGCAAAAAATTTATCTGAAGCAGATGGAGCTATAGGAGAAAATACAATCGATGCAATAGGAATAGCAATAAGAGCCTTAGAAAAGATAGAAAGTATAGATAATAAATATGGTGAAAGTGCAAATTCTTTAAGAGATATATATTATCAAATTCAGGAAATTTCAAGAGATGTTAATGAATATATGGAAGATGTTGATTTTGATGAGAAAGACAGAGAAAAGATAGAAACAAGATTAGACATAATTGATAATTTAAAAAGAAAATATGGAAATAATATAGAAGAAATACTAAAATATTCAGATGAAATTAATTGTGAGATTAATAAAATTGAAAATGCAGAAGAATATAATGAAAAATTAAGAAAAGAACAAGAAAAAATAGAAAAAGAAATGACAGAAATAGCAGAAAAAATAAGTGAAATTAGAAAGAAAAATGCACAAGAATTAAGTAAGAAAATAAATGATGAATTAATAGATTTAGAAATGAAAAATGCCAAAATAAATGTAAAAGTAGAATATAAAATAAATGAATTTTATGAAGATGGAAAAGACCAAGTAGAAATATTTATAAAAACAAATGTGGGAGAGAATGAAAACAAATTAACACAAATTGCATCTGGTGGAGAAATGTCAAGAATAATGTTAGCAATAAAAAAAGTTCTTGCAGAAGTAGACAAGATGCCAATTATGATATTTGATGAAATAGATACAGGAATTAGTGGAAAAGCTGCGAAATCAGTTGCCAGCAAGTTGAAAAGCATATCATTAAATCATCAGGTACTATGTATATCACATTTAGCACCAATTGCTGCAATTGCAGATTATAACTATTTTATAAGTAAAAAGGTAGAAAATGAAAGAACTTCAACAGAAGTTAAATTGCTAAATGAACAGGAAGTATTATGTGAAATTGCACGAATATCTTCAGGAGAGATAAATGAAGTAACTCTTCAATATGCAAATGATTTAAGAAATAGAATTGCATAGTTTTAGTAAGGATATCTTTCAAAAAGATATTTGATAATATCATTAACATTAGATGGGGAAACTTTAATAAATAATCCGAAATCAAGAGAAATCCACATGTTTAAATTATTAGAATGAAAGTTATCGGCATAGGCTGCAGCTAACTCTGATATATCCAAAGGATTATTAAAATTTTTAGACCAAGCAGAATTAGAAATATTAAAATTTTTGAGAGAGGATGAATTATAAAATTTATTTAAAAAGGTATTAATATTTTCATGATTTGAACTAAATAAAAAAACTTTTGCAATCATTGTACAACTCCTTTATAAATATATTATGTGAAAAAAGTCGAAAATTATACTTTAGTATAAAAACTAGAATTTAGGCAATAATATAAAAGAACGACATATAGCTAGTAAAATAGTTAAATGTTTATTAGAATAGGAGGCATATAATGGATAAAAATCAAAAAATAAATTGTAGTGTAGAAAGTTGCGTATATCAAGATTATAATACAAAAAGATGTACACTACAAGCAATACAAGTAATGCCAACACAAGATTGTCAAACAAGACAACCAGATGAATCAATGTGTGGAAGTTATGAGTGCGCAGAATAATGCGCCTCTAACTTTATAATTGTTTTTCATTAGTGCGCATTGCTTTTTGCATTCTACGTTCTGCATCTTTTTTGGCAATATCTTGACGTTTGTCATATAATTTTTTACCTTTACCAAGTCCAAGTTCAAGTTTTACATAACTATTTTTGAAATATAAACTAATAGGAACTAAACTATATCCATCTTGTTTTACTTTACAAAAAAGTTTATTAAGTTCTCTTTTAGTTAAAAGTAATTTCCTATCACGAAGAGGATCTTTATTAAAAATGTTTCCGTGTTCATATGGACTAATATGCATTGAAAATATGTAACATTCTCCATCTTTGAATCCAGCATAGCTGTCTTTTAAATTAACTTTTCCAGCTCTAATTGATTTTATTTCTGTGCCAGACAAAACAATACCGGCTTCATATTTATCTTCTATATTGAAATTATGATATGCAACAGGATTTTTTGCAATTAATTTTGTATTTGAATTCATGATGGACCTCCGTAATTTTAAATATTGTACATATTATAACACATAAAATTCCATATTTAAACCCTAAAATAAGTATTATATGTTCTTATTAGTTATTGGTTTGAATTTTATTTTTTTAGGAAGCCTTAAAAATATAAATCAATACATGTAATAAAGGTTTTATATCTTTAAGGCTTTCTGATTGTAAATATAAAATTATTTATTATTGGTCATTATCATCATAGTTTCTAGTTCTAGTCAATTGATTAGAATAGTACCATACCAAAGCAATTATAGCTACAACTGCAACAGCCAAGATTACCCAAGTCCACATAGTAGAAGACATACCTAAGAAATTACCTGAATTAGCACCTGTATTTGTAGTAGTAGCAGTTCTATTTGCAGTATAATTTATACCATTACTTGCACCAGACAAAGCAGTACCAGTAGAATTTCCTACATTATTTAAAGTATTACCAGTTGTATTTGCTGAATTTCTCATAGTGTTACCAATGCCATCAACAGCGCCTTCAACAGTATTTTCAGCACTACCTACAACATTACGAACTTCATTTGCGGCATCATTAACAGCATTCATAGCACCATTTCCATCAGTAGCAAAACTGTAAGTAACAGCAAATGTAAGAAGAGAAATCATAAATAAAACGACCGTAAAAAGTATTTTTTTATTCATTATAAAAATCCTCCTTAAAAGATTAAGTTTTAACAAAATAAAACTTATTTATAGTATAAATTGTTTAAGACAAAATATACTTGAAAAATCTTGCAAAAAAACGAAAAATCATATAAAATAAAACAGAAAAGAGGAAAAAATGAAAATTATTGAAAATTTTGAAAGTACAAATAAATTTAATATAGAAAAGCTAAAAGAATTTGATGCTCAAAAAACAAAAGTCTTCAAATACATAACATATAAAAAAAGAACAGAACAAGAAGTAAGAAATAAATTCAGAGGACAAATAGAAGAGCAAATGCTAGATGAAATTATTGAATATTTAAAAGAAGCAAAATATTTGGATGATGAAGATTTCATTGAAAAACAAGTACGAGAATATACAAATTTAAAAACAATGTCAATCAAAGAATTGAAATATAAATTGTATGCCAAAGGATTGGACAGAAAACTTGTAGAGCAATATATAGAAAAACATTATGATGAATTAAAAGAATATGAGGAAAAATGCATTGAAAAAATCAGAAATAAGAGAGCAGGAGATACAGAAGAAGAAATAAATCAATATCTATACAGGAAAGGATACAAATGTGACTAAAATGCAAAATATACTAACATTAGAAACTAACAAATATTCAATAAAATTAAATAATTTTGAAGGACCATTAGATTTATTATGCCATTTGATAGATAAAAACAAAATGGATATTTATGACATAAACTTGAGTGAAATAACAGATCAATATATTGAATTTTTAAATCAAATGGAGCAAATGAACTTAGAAGTAACAAGCGAATTTTTAGTAATGTCATCAACACTTCTTTATTTAAAGTCAAAACATTTATTGCCAAAGGTAGATGAAGAAGAGGAAGAGATTACAGAAGAAGAGCTGATTCGTAGAATTATAGAATATAAAAAATATAAAGAAATAACTAAAAAATTAAAAGAAAACTTTCTAGAATATTCAAAAAGATTTTATAAAGGAACAGAAGAAATCGAGTTACCAAAACAGAAAATGGAAGATGAATATAATAGTGAAATAATACCGGATTTGTATAAAAAATTGTTACAAAGAAATGCAGAAAAAATAAATGAAAATGCGGCAAACATAGAGAAAATAGCAATCACAGAAACATATACAGTTGGTGACAAAGTAAAAGAAATGTATAGAGCTTTAATTAAATATAAAAAGTTTAATTTTAATAAATTATTTTCAGTTAAAAAACGTAACAAAAATGAAGTAGTAACAGCGTTTTCAGGGTTATTAGAGATGTCTAGAAGAAATAAAGTTATAACAGAACAAGAAGAGATATTTGGCGATATAGAAGTAGAAAAAAATAAAAAAGTTTAAAAAGTTAAAAAAGAGGAAAAATAATATTAGAACATAGAGGTGATAATATTGTTTTTCTTTTTTTTATTAGCTATTTTATTGGTAATTATAATAGCAGTACATACAAGTCGAATTGGCATAGAAGTTGAGGATTTAGTAATAGATACAGAGCAGAAAGAAAAATTAAGTAAAGAAAGTAAGATATGGATATATTTAATATTGTTTAAAAAGATAAAATTATTTAAGAAAAATGTTTTAGAAATGAAAATGCCTAATTTAAAAATAGAAAGCAAAGATATAGAAATACAAGTTATTGATGCATTAAAAAATATAGATGTAGACATCGAGCAAATTGATTTATCAATCCAAATAGGAATTCAAGATGCAGCAGTAACGGCAATTTTTGCCGGAATGATATGGACAATATTAGGGATTGTTATTAAAAAGCAAGGATATGAAGTTGTTCCAATCTATTCAAATAAAAACTTTTTAAAAATCAAATTAAAAGGTATATTTTCAATATATTTGATGCAATATATATATAAATTAATAAAAAGAAAAATCTTCGAGAAAAAAGTGGAGGTAGAAAATGAGTGAACATCCAATAGAAAGTCTTATGATGACTGCAATGAGTAGTATACAAGATATGGTTGACGTAAATACGATAATAGGAGAGCCAATTGAAACTCAAAATGGGATAACAATTATTCCAATTTCAAAAGTAAGTTTTGGATTTGCAGCAGGAGGAAGTGAATTTAGAGGAGAAACATTAAAAGAATATACTAGAAAAGACAAAGATGAAGAAATCGAGTATAAATTACCATTTGGAGGGGGAGCTGGTGCAGGAGTATCAATTAATCCAGTGGCATTTTTAGTAGTACAAGAAGGAAATGTAAAACTAATGCCAGTTGACCACGAATCATGCATAGACAAATTGTTAGACTATATACCAGATTTAATGCAAAGAATAAATGAAATGTTTAATAAATCAATTCAACAAAATGAAAAAAAGTCTGATTATCAAGAAACAGCCAAGAAATTAGAAACAGATGGAGATATATTTGAATAAAAGTAGCAAGAAAAACTTGCTATTTTTTTTCTTTTTTAGTACAATAATATTGTTTAAAAAGGAAAGGAAGAGAAAAATGATACTAAAAGAACTAAAGATAGAAGCATGGTCAGGTGATGCTACTAATTGCTATATTGTAGAGGATGAAAAGACAAAAGAAACAATGGTTATAGATCCTGCAGGAGATGTAGATAAGATTGGAGAAATGCTTGATATATTACAAGCAAAATTAAAGTATATATATTTGACTCATTGCCATGGAGATCATATTGGTGGCGTTGATGAGCTAAAACAAAAATATGGTGGACAAATTGTTGCTGAAAGAAATGCGGCTGAGAATTTGTTGAACCCAGATGTTAGTTTAACATCATATATCGGCTTTCAGGGATTAACTGTTACTGTTGATGCGAGGGTTGACGATGGAGATTTGCTACATTTGGGCGAATTGGAGTTTAGAGTAATTCATACTCCTGGTCATACTTCTGGAGGGTCATGCCTTTATTGTGAAGAAGAAAAATTGTTGTTTTCTGGTGATACATTATTTAGAGGAACTTGGGGAAGGACTGATGTTCCTACTGGTTGCTTTGAAGATATTATTAATTCTATTACAAAGAAATTGATGATTTTGCCTGATAAAACAATTGTGTATCCTGGGCATGGAAAAAGTACGATGATTCTTGAAGAAAAGCCTATTTATTTAGAACTAAAACCAAGATTAATATAAATAACCATGCATGGTGTATAAATTAGTAATAAAAGGTGATTATTAAGCATATATTATATATAGGAACATTAGGACAAGGAGAAATATATGTTTAATGTTACAATAATAAATACAAAGAAATCATTAGTAAGAATATTTGCACTATTGTTAATGATGATTATAATATTTGGAATAGTAAAAATAGTTACAAGATTTCAAACAAATGAAATCATGAAAATAGATATATCTGAAAAGTTAACAGAATGCTTGGGTGCTGAAATTCCAGCAATACAATCTACATATTATAAGGCAAATAATATATTAAAAGAAAATGTAGAAGAGAAAGAAGAAAACTTTGCACAAAAAATCTTAAAGATAGAATTAGCTAAATTAGAAGATGTAAAAGAAACTGTAAGTATAGCAAATGAAAATTCATCAGAAAATGAGGAAAAAAATGAAAATAAGCCGGAACAAGTATCAACAGATATTCCAACAGAGGCTGAAATACAAGTGGTTACTAGTAATCCAATAAAGGAAAGCTATAATATTGAATTAGGTGGAGTAAAAATAAAAAATGAGACTAAATTTGAAATAGATGAATCAATATTAGACAAACAGCTAAGTATCAATAAAGAAAATATATTGATTTTTCATACTCATACATGTGAAAGTTATACACCGACAGAAGAATATTATTATGAACAAACAGGAAACTTTAGAACTACAGATATGAATTATTCTGTTGTAAGAGTTGGAGATGAACTTACAAATTATTTAATGAGTTTTGGATTTAATGTAGTACATGATAAAACATATCATGATTATCCAGCATATACTGGTTCGTATACACGTTCTAAAGCAACTGTTGAAAATGCATTAAAATCAAATCCAAGTGATATTATTATAGATTTACATAGAGATGCAATAGGAAGTAAAAGTGATTATGATCCTAGTGTGAAAATAGGAGAAGAAACGGCTGCACAGCTTATGTTTGTAATAGGAACGAATGGAGGAGGATTATATCATCCTAATTGGCAAGAAAATTTGAAATTCGCAATTGAAATTCAAGAAAAAGCAAATGAAATGTATCCAGGATTGTTTAAACCAATGATTGTAAGAAATTCAAGATATAACCAGCATTTAGGAAAAGCGGCATGTATTATAGAAGTAGGAGCAACAGGAAATACATTAGAGCAATGCATGACAAGTATGAAATATCTTTCTAAAATTTTTGATGAATATAGAAAATAATAAGCCAGCTCAAACTACTTTTGAGTTGGCTTACAATATGCACATTCAGAATTAGTGCATATATTTAAATTAGAAATAATATCATAAGAGCATTTTCCATCAATTTGATAAATACAATCTAAAGTACAATTGATATTTGTCAAAGATATCACCTCTTACTATTGTAGTATTACCGTATTGAACAAAAATATACACAATTATTTATTTTTATAAAAATTGCAGTAATCTTTTACAGTACATTTTTCACAGTGAGGAGTTCTTGAATCACATGTATTCCTGCCATGCCACATAAATAAGTGATTAATATCTTTTAAAGAATCTTTTGGAAAAATTTTTAATAGATCTTGCTCAATTTTTTCAGGATCTTTTTCAGAAGAAAGTCCCATCCTATTAGAAATTCTTTTGGCGTGAGTGTCAACAGCAATTCCATTTGCAATTCCAAATGCTTCTAATAAAACAACATTTGCACTTTTTCTTCCAACTCCAGCAAGAGAAAGAAGTTCATCCATTGTATGAGGAACTTCTCCATTAAAGTTTTCTAAAACTTGTTTTGCACATAATTTAATATTTTTGGCTTTATTTTTATAAAAACCACAAGGATGGATTATAGCTTCAAGTTCAGTTATATCAATGGTTGCAAAATCTTGAATTGTTTTGCAATGCTCAAATAATGTAGGAGTTGTTTTGTTTACTCTTTCATCAGTGCATTGTGCTGAAAGCATAACAGCAACTACTAATTGAAATGGTGTTTTAAAATCTAGACTACATTTAGCATCAGGATAAGTATCTTTTAAAATTTGTACAATTTTTTTTGCATCACTTTTGTTCATTTTTATCTCCATATAAAAGTAAATTTATTATTTTAGGATAAATTATACTTGCATTATTTTTCCAGTTGTCAGAAATTTGTTTTGCTCTTTCTCTAGAACCAGCAAATGCTGAAATTTCAAATATAGTTTCAGTTTTTTCAACGATTTTACATTTTACTGTATAATTGTTTTCATCTGTAGGAATATATTCAGTAACAATAGATGACTCTTCTGCAATATTTGAAACTTCATCTTTAAAGATATTATCTGCTTTCAATTTTAAAATTCCAGGTAAAAGAGATTTTGTTAATGCTAGTGAATTTTTTCCATCTGTAGTAATTTTTATAAAAGTATCTTCGTCTTTTGTAAAGGAACCTACTAGGTTTGTATCAATTAGATCTGTTAATAATTCTTGAAAATAAAAGTAATTTATACCATTAGCTGATGAAACGATTTTGTAAAGATTGTCACTTTTTATTCCATCTGTAAGTTTGTTTAATAAATATAATATTAGTACCTTATTTTCAGCTATATCTGCAATAGATTTTTCCATGTTAGTCCTCCTTTTTCAAATTTCTTAACACATTATATCACGGTTAGGTGGATTAGTAAAGAAAATAATTTTACATGAGTGTATTTTTTGCATAGTGTCAAATTTTGTAGAAAAAACATATATTATATTAGCTGAAAAGCAGAGGTGATAATATGCGAGAAATTAAAAAAGGTGATATAGTTAGTAGGAATTCATATAAAAATGACATAATGTTTGAAGTTAAGAAAATTCTAAAATTAGTTGATGATAGAAAAATTGCAATATTGCGAGGAATTGATGTAAGAGTAGAGGCAGATGCGCCAATAGAAGATTTAAAATTAGTAAGCAAAGAAGAGCGAATAAGAAGAGAAAAAGAATTTGAAAAAAAAATTATAAATCGAATTGAAAAAATAGAAAACATAGAACATAGTAGAAGAAAAGAAATTATATATACAGGTAAGATTTTACATTTAGATGGAGACAGAAAATATGCAGAAAAGTCAATAATGTATTATAAAAAAATGGGTTTAAATGCAATAGTAAAAAATATACCTGAAAATAGGCAAGCTAAAGTTGTATATAGACTGCTTTCAATTTATAATCCAGATATATTAGTAATAACTGGACATGATGGAATGATTTCAAATAAGCAAAAATATAATGATGTATTAAATTACAGAAATTCTATACATTTTATAAAAACAGTAAAAGAAGCGAGAATATATGATGAGAAACATGGAAAAAATTTAGTTATATTTGCAGGAGCATGTCAAAGTTATTTTGAGGCATTAATGGATGCTGGGGCAGATTTTGCATCTTCACCAGCAAGGATTTTGATAGATTTCTTAGATCCTTTAGTAGTAGCTAAAAATGTTGCAGTAACAGATAAGAGAAAATATATAACAATTGACGATTTTGTGGACGAATTAAGGGATGGAAAGCGAGGAGTTAATGGGTTAGGTGCACAAGGAAAAAAGAATGTAATATTTTTGTAATAAAAATGTAATATAAAAGTAATAATAAGTAGACACACCCTTGAAAACGTTGTGGCAGAAGAACTACAGAAAAACGACAAGAAAACACACACTTTGACAAAATCACCTACAGATGTTATATTTAAAGTATCTTAAGCAAAGTAGGTGATTTAATGATTTGTAGAAATGACATCTCAAACTTAAAAACAGACATTAATGACAAAATAGGTCAAAAGATAATAGTTAAGGGTTCATTAGGAAGAAGCAAAGAATTTGCAAAAGAAGGTACAATAGAAAAAGTATATCCAAATCTTTTTGTAGTAAAGTATGAAGAAAATGACCGTACAGCGTCATATACATATACAGACTTACTAACAAGAACAGTAGAAGTTGATGTATTTAATGGAGAAGATTATAGTCCTTTATTACCACCAGTAGCGGTAGAAAGTAAAAGAAGAAGAATGAAAGAACAGCTAGTTTAGTTGTTCTTTTTTTGCATCTGGCTATTGAAAAAAAACTCCTATTGTTATATATTAAATAGGAAAGGTGGTGGCCAAATTGACAATAAAGCAAACATTAACAAAAGGAACAATAATGTTAAAAAATAGCAATATAGAAAGTCCAAAATTAAAAGCAAGATTATTATTACAATACATTTTAAAAAAGTCTAGACAATACTTGATTGTGTATGATAACCAAGAAGTAGATAAAAAGGCACAATGGGAATATTTTGTTAATATAGAAAAGCTAACAAAAGGAATGCCATTACAGCATATAACTCATACGCAAGAATTTATGAAGATGGATTTTTATGTTGATGAAAATGTATTAATACCAAGGCCAGATACAGAGATATTAGTAGAAGAAACAATAAAAATAGCACAAACAATGGAAAGTCCTAAAATATTAGACTTATGTACAGGAAGTGGAGCAATTGCAATATCTTTAAAAAAATATATTCCGAGTGCGCAAGTTTATGCTGTGGATATAAGTAAAAAAGCATTAGAAATAGCAAAAAAAAATGCACATAGATTAGAGGCTGAGGTTAAATTTATAGAGTCAAATTTATTTGAAAAAATTAAAAATGAAAAATTTGATATTATAGTATCAAATCCACCATATATAAAAAAATCAGATATAAATTATTTAAGTCAAGAAGTTCAAAAAGAGCCTCAGATTGCATTAGATGGAGGATATGATGGCTTAGATTTTTATAGAAAAATTTCATATCAAGCAATTGATTATTTGAAATTTGGAAGTTATTTGTGCTTTGAAATAGGATATGACCAAAAAGAGGAAGTGCTTGAAATTCTAAAAGGAATAGAACATTATACAAAAACATATTGTAAAAAAGATTTATGTGGAAATGACAGAGTAGTCATTACACAAGTAAATTAAAAAGGGGGAAGACATGTCATTTTCATCGGAATTAAAAGAAGAACTTAGCAAAACAGAAAATCTTTTTAATAAAGAAGCAGTAAAATATGAATTGATGGGATATTTAATAAGTAATAATATTACTGAAGAAAGTCATAATATAAAATTTAGTACAGAAAGTGAATACAATATAAATAGATTTTCAAGATTATTAAGTAATGTTGGAATACAAGATTATGACATAGAAGTTCAAGGAAATTTATTTATAATAACTGTTTCCAAAAAGGAGATAGAATTACTAGAAAATATTGAAAATTTGAATTTGGAACAAATAAGATGGCTTATAAAAGGTGTATATTTGGGAGCAGGATCAATAAATAATCCTGAAAAAAAATATCATTTGGAAATAGGAATAGCTGATGTTGAGAATGCCAACCAAATAATGCAATATTTGAAAGAGTTTGATATAAAGAGCAATATAGTAGAGAAAAAAGGTGAATATGCAATTTACATAAAAGATGGAGAAGCAATTTCGAAAATCTTAGCTTTAATTGGTGCAAATAAGTCAGTATTAAAATTTGAAGAAATAAGAGTTCAAAGAGAAATGAACAATAAAATAAACAGAATTGTAAATTGCGAAACTGCAAATTTAAATAAAACGATAAATGCTTCAATCGAACAAATAGAAGCAATTAAGAGATTAAAAAGTAGTGGTAAATTTGAAAAATTAGATGAACCATTAAAAGAAATTGCAGAACTAAGATTAAAAAATCCAAATTCAAATTTAACTGAGTTAGGAAAAATGTTAAAAAATCCTGTAGGAAAATCAGGTGTAAATTATAGATTAAAAAAGATAATGGAGATAGCCAATGAAAAATAAAGAAGTAGGAGTATATGTGCATATACCTTTTTGTAAGCAAAAATGTTATTATTGTGATTTTGTTTCATATTGTCAAAAAGATTCAATTATTGAAAAATATATAAATGCCGTAAAAAAAGAAATTAGATTGCAAAACATACAGGCACCAATTACTACAATTTATATAGGAGGTGGAACACCATCATATATTGAAAGTGACTATATAAGAGAAATAATTGTAGAAATAAAAAAGAAAAATGTAATAGAAAAGCCAGAAATTACAATAGAGGTTAATCCAGGAACAGTTACAATTGATAAATTAAGAATTTATAGAAGTTGTGGAATAAACAGACTAAGCATAGGCTTACAAACTACAAATGATGAATTGCTAAAGCAAATAGGAAGAATACATAATTATGAACAATTTTTAGAAACATATAAAATGGCAAGAAAAGTTGGATTTAAAAATATAAATATTGATTTAATGCTTGGGCTTCCAAATCAGCGAATCAAAGATTTGAAAGATAGCCTAGAAGAAGTAATTAAATTAAATCCGGAACATATATCTGTGTATTCATTAATAGTAGAAGAAGGAACTCCAATTGCGAATAAAATTCAAAAAGGAGAACTTGTTTTGCCAGATGAAGAAACTGAAAGAAATATGTACTGGTATGTGAAAAATACATTAGAATTAAATGGATACAAGCATTATGAAATTTCTAACTTTGCAAAAGAGGGATATGAATCAAAACATAACCAAAATTGTTGGAAACAAAAACAGTATTTTGGATTTGGTGCTGCAGCTCATTCATATAGAGATATTACAAGATATTCTAACACTCCAAACATTGAAGAATATATCAAAAATATAGAAGCTGAAAGACTAGACAAAAACAGAACAATTCATGAAATTCAAAAAGAATATGATATGGAAAAAGAATATATGTTATTGGGATTACGTCAAATAGAAGGAATCAATATAAATGATTTTAAGGCAAAGTTTGTAAAAAATCCAATATATGTATTCAGAAATGAATTGAAAAAATTGACAGATGAAGAATTAATTGTTGTAGAAGGAAGTACTATAAAGCTTACTAATAAAGGAATTGACTTAGCAAATTTGGTTTGGGAAGAATTTGTTTGAGTGTAAATTTGGGGTCGGTCCTTTTTTTCGCAAAAAATTTTATAAATTGTTGCAAATTGGAAATAATATTGATAAAATGTGTCTAGTAAGAAATTATAATAAAATGTAATTTCTAGTAAAATTTTGCAAGCCACAATTGGCAGAAATGGAGGTCTTTCTATGGAAAGAAAAATAAAAGTTGTACAATATGGAGTAGGCAAAATGAGTTTATATACAATGAGATATGTGTATGAAAAAGGTGCAGAGATAGTGGGAGCTATTGATGTAAATCCAAATGTAATTGGAAAAGACATTGGAGAAATATTAGGAACAGAAAATAAAGGAGTTAAAGTAACAAGTGCTGAAAATGCAAGAGAAATGTTACAAGAAGTAAAACCAGATATAGCAATAGTAACAACAATGAGTTTAATAAAAGATTTGGAAAGCCCATTAATGTTATGTGCAGAATTAGGAATAAATGCAATCACAACATGTGAAGAGGCATTTTATCCAGAAAATTCAAATCCAGAATTAACAAAGAGAATAGATGAATTAGCAAAGAAAAATAATTGCACAATCACAGGAAGTGGATATCAAGATATTTATTGGGGACAATTGATTTCATCAATTGCAGGATCAACACAAAAAATAACAAAAATCAAAGGAAGTTCAAGCTATAATGTAGAAGAATACGGAATAGCTTTAGCAAAAGCCCATGGTGCAGGACTTACATTAGAAGATTTTGATAAAGAAGTAGCTTCAGTTGATAGAATATCAGATGAAGAAAGACAAAAAATAATAGAAAGTGGAGAATATTTACCATCATATATGTGGAATGTAAATGGTTGGTTATGTGAAAAATTAGGACTAACAGTAAAATCACAAAGACAAAAATGTGTGCCACAAACATATAAAGAAGATTTATATTCTTCAACATTAGGAATGACAGTTAAAGCTGGAGATGCAACAGGAATGAGTGCTGTTGTTACAACAGAAACAGAAGAAGGAATAACAATAGAAAGTGAATGTATTGGTAAAGTATATGCACCAGATGAATATGATAAAAATGAATGGACAATATACGGAGAACCAGATACAACAATAGTTGTTGCAAAACCAGCAACAGTAGAGCTAACATGTGCATCTATTGTTAACAGAATCCCAGATGTTATAAATTCAAAACCAGGATATGTTCCAACATGTGAATTTGGAGAATTAAACTTTAGAATAAAACCATTAAATGAATATGTAAAATAATAAAAAGAAGGTCACTTGCACAGTGACCTTCTTTTTTGCAGAGTTATAAAGTTAGCCTCCTAATAGCAATTCTATACTGACTTGGTAAAACTTTGCAAGACAGTACAAATCATACAAAGGTATACTAGATATTCCACCTTCGTATCTGGAATATTGGCTTCTATCTCTACATAAAATGCTACTGACTTCTTCTTGAGTAAGGTTATGTTTCATTCTTTCTTCTTTCAACGTTTTTCCAAGATTTCTATAGAAGTTCTTTTCATAAGTTGGTTTTTTCTGCATGTGTATCCTCCTTATTATTCAATAATGGATATATAATAACGGTTATGTTAAGTATAACATATTTACATAAAAAAGTAAATACTTTTGTAAAAAAATGTCAAATACCAACATTTTGAATATGTGCTGCAACATAAATATTGTTAAGCGAAATTTGTCGAGAAAAATCAATATCCCTAGGTTCATAAATTGACAATAGCCTTTATTTAGTATAGAATGAAGGCAATAAAATGCAAAAAAATTGTCAAGAAAAACACCAACACAAAATTGACAGAAAAGGAGAAAATTATGGAAGAAAAAGAATATGGATTAGTACTAGCAGGAGGCGGTACAAAAGGTGCATATCAGGTAGGCGTATGGAAAGCGTTGCAAGAGTTAAATATAAATGTTACAGCTATTGTTGGAACATCAATAGGAGCTTTAAATGGAGCATTATTTTTGCAGGATGACATAGATTCTGTAATAAAGATGTATGAACATATAAAAATTAATAATATAATGAATATAGAAGGTATTGATTCAAATAAAAATATATTTGATTTATCAAACATTTTTAATTTGGCTGCTGACTATACTAAACAAAAAGGTATTGATAATACTCCTTTAAGGAATATGATAAGAGAACATGTTAATATGGATAAGTTATATGATTCTAGAATAAATTTTGGACTTGTTACATATTCTGTAAAGAATAAAATTCCTTTGAGAAAGTTTAAAAATGAGATTCCTAAAGAACAAATGGAAGATTATTTATTGGCTAGTTCTTGTTTTCCAATTTTCAAACCTCAAATTATTAATGGGGAAGAGTATTTTGATGGAGGATTATATGATAATAGCCCATATAATATGTTAATAGAAAATGGATATAAAAATATAATTATTGCAGATGTTGCAGGAATGGGATTTAGCAGAAGAAATGTTAGCAAAGATGTATATGTAAAAGTTATTTCTGGTTCAGAAGATCTTGGTGGGACTTTTGAGTTTAACCATGAAAGAATAGTCAATAATATTAAACTTGGATATTTAGATACAATGAAGAGTTTTAATGCTTTACAAGGACACATTTATTATTTTAAACCTGAAGAGTTTGCAAAAATGCTAGATGCTTTTAGTTTGCAAACAATTTATGGACTTGAATATGCAGCAGAGATGTACAAGATGTATAAATATAGAGAATATAACTTTGAAGAGTTTATTAATGAATTAAATTTAAGACATAAAGAGACAGAAGCTTCATATGAAAAAATAAAAAAAGAAAATATCATACAAATTAGTAAAAAATTAAATCAATTGTTTACTAAAGGATTTGGAATTTGCATAGTAAAGGATTTGTATATGGACAGACCATCTTCAAAAGTTTCAAATCACTTATTGAATTTTGTTAAAGATTATAGGGTTGCAGCTAAAGCTTTGATAGAATTAAAAAATTATTTAGGTTAGATTGTAAAAAAATATAAAAGTTCATAAAGAGTTCATAATAATATACTATAATTACCAATGAAGGGAGAGATTGGAAATGTTAGAATTTTTAAGAAAGTATGAAAAAGAATCAATTATAATATCAATATTATTGATTATAGTAGCAATATTTTTAATTGCAAAGCCAGGTTTGGCAATCTCAACAGCAGTAACTCTATTTGGAGTAGTATTTTTTGTTGATGGAATTGTAAACATCATATCTTACATAATTGAAGAACCAGAAGTAAGAGCATTTAGTACAGAATTAATAATGGGAATTTTATTAGTAATGTCAGGATTGATTATTTTATTTAATCAACCATTATTTGCATCAATGCTTCCAATAATGGCAGGAACATGGATTTTTATAAGAAGTATTATGAAATTCCAATTAGCAATAAACTTAAAATCAGCCCTTGCTGAAAAATGGGGATGGCTATTAGTATCATCAATATTGATGTGCATATTAGGAATTTTAATTATTGTAAATCCATTTGAAGCTATGTTAACATTAACAAGATTCATAGGAATTATGATAGTGATAGTTGAAGCTGTAGACATATGTGAAAGTATATATTTCTTAGCTCAAACAAAATAATTACAAAAGAAAAAAGTAAATAAAGGACGGTCTTTAAATGTTTTAGAAATAGAATATTTAGGGCGGTCCTTAATAATTGCGGAAAAAATCAAAAGGAGGAAGAAAAATGCATAAAGTAGCAAAATTTATATGCAAATACAGTAAAGTGATTTTAGTCATTGCCTTATTGCTATTAATTCCATCATTAATAGGAATGAAAGCAACAAGAGTTAATTATGATATCTTGGTATATTTGCCAGATGACATAGAAACAATTCAAGGAGAAAATGTCTTAACAGAAGATTTTAATATGGGAGGATTTTCTGTAATTATTATTGACAATATGGAAACTAAAGATATTGTCAAATTGGAAAATAAAATAAAAGAATTAGATAATGTAGAAAAAGTTTTAGGAATTGCTGATGTAGTTGGCAAAGGATTTCCATTAGAAATGCTGCCAGAAGATGTAACTAAAAACATCTATAAAGATGGAGAAACAATAATGTTAGTTACATTTAAAGATGAAATTTCATCAGATACAACAATGAATACAGTTGAACAATTAAGAAGTATGACAGATGAAAGATGTAAAATAAGCAGTATGTCTGCAACAGTATTAGATACAAAATATTTATCAAACTCAGAAGTTGCAGTATATGTAGTAATTGCTTTAATTTTCTGTTTAATAGTTTTGGAAGTAGCATTAGATTCTTATGTGATACCATTTATACTATTAGCAAATATAGGAATTGCAATTTTATATAATATGGGAACAAATATATTATTAGGCCAAATTTCATATATAACAAAAGCAATCAGTGCAGTATTACAACTTGGAGTAACAATGGATTTTGCGATATTCTTATATCACAGTTATAAAGCAGAAAAGAAAACAAACAAAGATAAAAATGAAGCAATGGCAAATGCAATTCAAAAAACATTCACATCAGTTGTGGGAAGTTCATTAACAACAATTGCTGGATTTTTAGCATTATGTAGTATGAACTTAACGCTAGGAAAAGATATTGGTCTTGTTATGGCAAAAGGTGTATTACTTGGAGTAATCACAGTTGTAACAGTTTTACCAGCAATGATATTACAATTTGATGGTTTAATAGAAAAAACAAAACATAAAGAAATTTTACCTAAATTTACAGGTGTAAAAAACTTTGTTATGAAACATTATAAAGCAGTTATAGTAGTATTTATCATAATATTACCAATTGCATTTTATGGATATCAAAATACAGGAGTTTATTATAATTTAACAAAATCATTACCAAGTAGTCTAGCAAGTATTCAGGCAAACAGCAAGCTTGAAGAAGATTTTGATATGGTATCAATGGAAATGCTTTTAGTTGACAAAGATATGCCAGATGCAAAAGTAGATCAAATGGTAAATGAAATAGAAAATTTGGATGGAATTGAATGGGTAATGTCTTATTCAAAAATGGAAAAATATCTTCCAAGAGAAATATTACCAGAAGATATATCATCAATATTTGTAAGTGATAAATATCAAATGATATTAATAAATTCAAAATATGAAACAGCAACAAATGAATTAAATGCACAAGTAAATACAATAAATGATATAGTTAAAAAATATGATGAAAATTCAATGTTAGCAGGAGAAGGGCCATTAATGAAAGACTTGGTAGAAATAAGTGACCACGACTTTAATAGTGTAAACTCATTCTCTATTGGAATCATATTTGTAATAATGATATTTGTATTAAAATCAATATCATTACCAGTTATTTTAATGTGTGTAATAGAATTTGCAATTTTCATCAATATGGGAATTCCATATTACACAAATACTGTATTACCATTTATTGCTTCAATAGTAATTGGAACAATTCAATTAGGAGCAACAATAGATTATGCAATATTAATTACAACAAAATATATTGCAAACAGAAAAGATGGAAAAGACAAGAAAACATCAATTGATGAAGCACTTGGAACATCAATAAGCTCAATAGTTGTTAGTGGTTTATGTTTCTTTGGTGCAACATTTGGAGTTGGAGCATATTCAAAAATAGAGATGATAGGTTCTCTATGTACATTAATGTCAAGAGGAGCAATTATCAGTATGGTAACTGTAATTGCAGTATTACCAGCATTCTTAACTGTATTTGATAAAATAGTTTGTAAAACAACAGTTGGAATGAAAGAGATAAAAGCGTAAGAAAGGAAGTTTTTAATATGAATAAGTTTATGAAAAGATTTACAGCTGGAACATTGTTATGCACATTGCTTGCATACACATCACCAGTATTAGCATATACAAAAGATGAAACTGTATATTCAAAAATTAATGGTAATGGAAATAGAACAAAAACAATAGTAACAGATCATTTATCAGGAGAAGAAGAATTAGTAAATGATTTGACAGATTTGTTAAATATCAAAAATGTTAGTGGTGATGAAGAATTTTCAAAAGATGGAAATAAAATCACTTGGAAAACAAACGGAAATGATGTTTATTATCAAGGTGAAACTGAAAAAGAATTACCAGTAGAATGTAATATCAAATATGAATTAGATGGTAATGAAATGAGCAAAGAAGATATTACAGGAAAAAGCGGAAAAGTAAAAATTACAATTCAATATACAAATAAAGAAGAACATACTGTAAAAATAGAAGGAAGAAATACAGTATTATACACACCATTTATCGTAGGATGTGGAACAATTTTCAACAATGATAATAACAAAAATATTGAAATAATAAACGGTAAAGCAGTAAATGATGGAAGCAAAACAACAGTAGTAGGTATTGTTGTTCCTGGATTACAAGAAAGCTTAGGACTTGATAAAGATGTTATAGACATTCCAGATTCAATCGAAATCACAATGGATACAACAAAATTCGAAATAGGAACAATGGTAGCATATGTTACACCAAAAGTATTAGACAATTCAGAATTAAAAATTTTTGATAAATTAGAAGATGTTTATTCACAAGTAGATACATTACAAAGTGCAAGTAAACAAATTGAAGATGGTGCTAATACTTTAGTAGAAGGAACAAACACATATAGTGAAAAGTCACAAGAATTCAATAATGCAATGAGTCAAGTCTCAGATGGGATAGAAAGTGCAACAAATAGTTATAATCAATTAGATGATGGAATTGATACTGTAAATAAAAGTGCAGGAACTTTATCAGCAGGAGCTAAAAAAATAAATGCCGGAACACAAGCATTAAGTGCAGGGATTGACAGTGTTGACGAAAATGTTGGAAAATTATCAGCAGGAGTACAACAATTATCAGCAGGAGAAAATAAATTATCAGCAGGTGTAGATAAAATTATTGCAGGTGTTAGTGAAATAGATATGTCTGATGCGGCAGAAAAAGTACAAGATTTAAAGAAATTAATAGCTGCAAATAAATCAACAATAACTACATTAAAAACAACAAATGCTTCATTAAAACAAATGGCAGAGGCAACAACAGATGCTACAACTAAAGCAAGTTTAGAAAAACAAATTAAAGGAAATGAAGAATTAATTGGATTATTAACAATGAATGTTAGTGCACAACAAGAATCATTAGACACATTAGGAGAAATGGATAAATTAACAGAATTAAATGAAGGATTAGCAGAATTAAAAACAGGTGTTGTAAGTTTACAAAAAGGTACAGAAACAGTAAGTGAAGGATTAACACAATTAAAAGCTGGAACAGAAACATTATCAGGTAAGACACAAGAATTATCATCAGGAGTTTCAACATTATATGCTGGAACAAAACAATTATCAGCTGGAACACAAACTTTAAGAAGCGGCTCTTCAGATATGAAAGCCGGATTAAATACAATAAATGGAGCTACAACACAATTGTTAGAAGCAGACAACAGTTTAACAGAAGGTGCTGCAACAATTGCAGAAGGAGCTAAAACATTAGCTGATGGAATTACAGAATTCAATACAACAGGAATAAATAAAATTTGTAACTTCATAAATGGCGATGTAAAAGATGTAACAAACAGACTAGAAAAATTAGAAGAATTATCTGACGAATATAGTACATTTACTATGAAAGATGAAGAAGTAAAAGGAAAAGTACAATTTATTATGATAATGGAAGATGAAAAGAAAAAATAAAATGCAAATTTTTGAAAATAGAGGCTTTAGCAAAAGTCTCTATTTTTTGCCTTGCAATTTTAGGGATAATATAGTAAAATAAAAATGTCAAAAAAAACACCGACCCCAAATTGACAAGAGAGGATGAAAAAAATGAACAATTTTATAGGAATATTAGTATCTTATGTGTATATAGCATTAGTAATAATTGGTGCAAAAATATTTAAAAAAAAAGGCAAAGAAGCAAGTAGAAAATTTATACATATTATGCTAGGAAATTGGTGGTTTATAGCTATGTATTATTTTACAAATGTATGGTTTGCAGCATTTGTACCTGCCACATTTGTTATTATAAATTATATTTCGTATAAAAAAGACTTGATTAAAGTTATGGAAAGAGATGTACAAGACGGATTAGGAACTGTATATTATGCAATTTCTTTGCTTATTCTTGTTATAGTATCTTTTGGCGTGTATAAAGAGCCTTCACTAGGGCTAATCCCTAATTTGGTTATGGCATATGGAGATGGATTAGCTGGATTGTTAGGAAGGATGATTAAAAGCAAAAGATATAAATTAAGTGATACAAAGAAATCAGTTGCAGGATCGATTACAATGTTTGTAATTTCAACATTATTGATTGGTGGATATTTGTTATATTGGCATAAGGAAATATTTTGGTCAACACCACATTGGCCATTAGTTGCAGTTTTGATAGGATTTGCAATAACTGCGATTGAAGCAATTTCAGAGAAAGGAACAGATAACATTACAGTTCCATTAGGAACATTATGCATGTTGTTGTTGATAGGATAATACAAAAAGGTAGAGGATGTATGAATAGAGATATTTTAAATGATTATAGAGAAAAAGATGATAAGATTTTATTAGCACAAGTACTAGACAAAATTGAAATGTGTGACAATAAAAATAAAATTGAATATACAGATTTTTTAGATTTGGCTCAAATAGAATTGGTACAAAAATTTATAAATAAATTAAAAATAGAAAATTATATTTTTTATGGTGGCTTTGAACAGGCTGAAAGAAAAATACTTGTTATCTATCCAGAAAAATTTAATGCAACAGTAGTTGAAAAGAACTTATCAAATGTGGTAAAAATTATTAGAATTCAATTACCAGATGATTTGAAAGGAAAATATACACATAGAGACTATTTAGGTGCAGTAATTAAACTAGGTGTTAAAAGAGAAAAAGTTGGAGATATCATAGTAGATAACGATGGAGCTGACATCATTGTAGATAAAGATATTGTGAAATTTTTAAGTGAGAATTTAAGTGGATTGACTAGATTTTCTAAGTCTACAATATCGGTGGAAAATATAGAAGATTTAAGGACTGTTCAAATTAGAAAAGAAGAAATAGAAATAATTGTTTCTTCTCTAAGACTTGATAATGTTATTTCTGAACTTGCAAGATGTTCTAGAAATAAAGCTCTTGATATTATTAATATGGAAAGAGTTTTTATAAATTTTCAAAATGAAACTAAAAAGACTAAGCAAATAAAACCAGGAGATATGATTACAATTAGAGGAAAGGGTAGATTTTTTGTTAAAGAATTAGTTGGACAAACTAGAAGTGGAAGAACAATATTGAAAGTTGAGAAATTTGTGTAAAATGAAAAGTGCAAACATTTTGTTATGCACTTTTTATTTTATAAGAAAACTTTCATGATAATATAGTCACTCAACGGCTAAAAATCTGATTTTGTCATAATATATGCATCACGAGAACCATTATAATATTTTTTTCGTATTCCTAAATTCTTAAAACCAAATTTTTCATATAAATGAATTGCTGGAGCGTTTTCTGTATCAACCTCTAAAGTAAAAGTTCTCATATGTAAATCACCACATAAATCTATCAAAGATTCTAGTAATTCTCCGCCAATACCTCGACCTCTACAAGATTTTTTTACAACGATATTATTTAAAGTAGCTTCATCAAGACAGGTAGAAATTCCTGCAAATCCAACAACCTCATTATTTTCCTTAGCTACTATATAAGTTGTATTTTTATTTTCTAATTCTTGTTTTAAAATATTGTAACTCCAAAAATTATCAAAGTCAGAATATAAAGTATCTTTCATTTGTTCTAAATCATCTAAAATCATAGTAACGATTTCCATAAAATCACTCCTTTTTGTTTTTATCTTCGAGAGCTCGTTCTGCTTGTGATTTTCTTAAGTATAAAGGCATAATTGATGTTTGAATTCCATTTTTATATTTATCATAACCTGCAATTCCAAGAGATATACTACTTAGATCATTTTTTTCGCAAAAACTACAATTTGGAAAATTATCTTTTAATAGTTGATAATTTTGTTTTGCACCATCTCCAACAAATGTGATTGGGGCAGAATATGAAGTTAATGCATTAACAACATTGTTGATTTCATTGAATTCTAGTTTGTTTAATAAAGTATATTGATTATCTTTATGTTCAAATAATCCCCAATATACATTACCGTTTTTAGCATCTATTAGAGAACAAATTAATCCATCATTATTGCTATTATAGGATAATGCTTCAAGAGAACTAATACCTATACATTCGATATTTAAACTATCTTTAAATGCGAGAACTGTTCCAACTCCAATTCGAATTCCTGTAAAAGAGCCAGGGCCTTTATCACAAACAATTAAATTAATATCAGATAAAGATAAATTGGTGTCACTTAAAACATTTTCGATTGCTGGCATTATTTTTTCTGAATGATTGCGAGTATCATCAACTGTGATTTCTTTTATACAAGTTTTATCTTCTAAAATTGCAACTGTACAAATATTACTTGCTGTATCTATGCTTAATATTTTCAATTTTATAATCCTTTCCGAAGGCTTGTTTAATTTGAGTTCAAATTTGCCTTGAATAAGCTTATTATACTACAAAGAATGTGATTTTACAAGGTAAAAAAGAAAATTTGTTTTAATAATTGACAGGTGTTTGTTGATATATTATAATATTTTTACAAAATGTAGAATTTATTACAGGAGGTCATGCAATGAAAATTGTACTAGCAAGTAAAAATCAAAAAAAGGTGAGAGAATTGCAAAAAATAGCACAAGAAATTGCTTCGAAAGATAAAGATATTGAAGTGATTTGCTTAAGCGATATTCCAGAAATTGATGGATATCCTCAAGCAGAAGAAAATGGAGCAACTTTTTTGCAAAATGCAAGAATCAAAGCAGAATACTGGGCAGAAATTCTTGATATGCCTGCATTAGGTGAAGATTCTGGAATTGAAATTGATGCATTAGGTGGTGCACCAGGCGTTTATACCAAAAGGAGTATAGCAATTCTTTGTCCAGGTGAAAAAATTGATGAAGACAAGCCTGAGGAATTATATCCTAAGTTCTTAGAATTAATGAAAAAAAGTAAAAATCCTAGTAAAAAAGCACATTGGGTTAGTTCTATGGTATTAGTTATGCCTGATACAATGAAGAGAATTAGTGCAATTAATACTTTGACAGGAGAAATGTGTGAATGTAAAGGAGAGCGTCAATTTGGATTTGATCAATATTTTAAACCTGAAAATAGTGATAAAACACTTGCAGAAATGACAATTGAAGAGAAAAATGCAATAGGACCTAGAAGAAAATCATTTGAAGAGATTTTGAGCAAGATTTAACTTGTGCAATAGTTCATGACTACTAAAAATTTAGAAATCATGGACTATTTTTTTGCACAATTCGACATAATTTTCATAATATATAGTAGTACTGGAGGTGCTAAATATGGAACCACAAGTAGAAATATATTGTAAAAAAGAAGACAAAAGAAAAGACTGTTCTTGTTTATGGTTAATACTTGCAGTAGTTGTAATTGCTATAACATTCTTTGCTGGAGCATTAGTTGCAGTTCTTACTGGATTAATAGAGACATTAGGAATTGGAGCTATTATCACATTATTAATAGCATTAGGAGTGTTAGCTGTAATTGTTTTTATTGCTTTAATTTGTTGCAAAAATACGGATAAAGATAAAAAGAAAAAATGCTGCTGTTGCTAGAAATATAAGGAAAACTTGATTAGTTGTTGTTAATTTAGGGTCGGTGTTTTTTTGACAAGGGTGTCAAGAAAAACACCGACACCAAATTGACAATTGACAATGCGAAAATGTAATGATATAGTATGTTTGAAGGGAAAAATATATATGAAAAATAAAATAAGTACAGTACTTTTGATAGAAATAATATTAGGAATTTTGATATTTGTTATAAATGCAATAATTCAGAAATTTGATTGGCAATTAAGAAGTTGGTTATTAACAGTAGCGTTCTTTGTATTGCACACAGGTATAATTGGATTTTCAATTGTCTCAGTATTGACAATAAATTCAAAAATTAAAAGATACATTTTTTTATTTATTTGGATTTTAATATGTGCAGGTGTTTTTTTTATAAATTTAATGTTTTTTTGCATAGGGATAAAAGCTGATTATATAGAAAAAATTGATGGACAAGAAGTTCTTACAGTTGAATATTCAATGTTTAGAGGAGATACTTATGAAGAACATTATAATAACTACAATTTTTTTTCATATAAATTTGTAAATTAAAGGAGAAATAAATAATGACATTAATATATATAACAATTGCATTAATTATAATATTATTAATTTGCTTATTGGCTGGCATAATAGCCAAAAACAAAATGTTACAGAATATTGGGATAGGGATATTTATATTTGTAATAGTTTTTTGGATAGGATTTTTTATATGGGCTGTGGTTGAATCAGATCAAGAATATGAAAGGCAATTTGGGGAAGATTCATCAAACATTAAGAATGAAGATGAATTGGTAGAAAATATAACAACTAAATTTTTGGATAATAAAGTTTATTATAAGGTTGGAAAGATAGAAGAAATTAAAGATAACAAGATTTATTTTTCTGATAATGATAAAAATAAATATATGTTAGAGAATAGTGAACAAATAAATTACATAAATGGTAGAACGGCAGAAAAATATACATTTAATAATCTTAAAGAAGGCTATTATATTAATTTGAGCAATAATAAAAATTGTTATGTTTTTAGAAATATAACAGGAGATGAATTAAAAAAAGAACTTCTAATTAGTTTGTCTTTGCCTGATACTGTTGATATGCTAAGGACAAGTGTTGATAGTATAAAAAGTGTGAAACAATTAGGAAATAATGAAGCATTAGTTACTTTTGAGATTTCTGATATTATAAGAAATGAAGATTTTTCTGATTATGATAATGGCGAAATTAATGTGACTTTAAAAGTAGATAATAATACAAAATATAATACAAATTTTAATGGGAATACAACTTATGATGCTAATACAATAGAAGATTCTAAAAGTTTAATGTTGTATATTAGGTTGGATTCTAGTACTTTAAAGGATGAATATCCTTGTGTTTCAATGTTTGATTCTTATAGTAATTGATAATTTGGGGTCGGTGTTTTTCTTGACATCTTGTCAAAAAACACCGACCCCAAATTGATACTAAATTTACAATATTATACAAATTAATCCGCCAGAACCCTCGTTAACAATGCGTTCCAAAGTTTCTTGAAGTTTAATTTGAGCTTCTTCAGGCATTTTAGCAAGTTTTGTTTGTAAGCCCTCATTAACAAGTTCGTTTAAACTCTTACCGAAGATGTTAGAACTCCAAATACTTGTAGGATCATTTTCAAATCCAGAAAGAAGATAATTAACCAATTCTTCAGATTGTTTTTCGGAACCAACAATAGGAGAAACTTCAGTTTCAATTGTTGCACGGATCATATGAATTGATGGAGCTTTAGCACGAAGTTTAACTCCAAAGCGTGAACCTTGTTTAACCAGTTCTGGTTCTTCTAAAACTAGTTCATCAATTGAAGGTGTAACAATGCCATAACCTTTAGTTTTAACTTCATCAAGAGCATAAGCAATTTTATCATATTTTTTCTTGGTGCAAGCTAAATCACTCATTATAGAGAATAAATCACCTTCATCCGTAATTTGCATTCCAGTTATTTCTGAAAGAACTTGGTAGAATAATTCATCTTTTAATTGGATAGATATGCAAACTTTTCCAGTACCAAGCATGATATTATCAATATTTGTTTTTGAAATGATGTCAGTTGAATTGATTGTTGACACACAATTAGAAACATCTTTTAAAGCAGAAATATTGGTAAAAGCGTCTTTTAATTGTTCAAATAGTTTAGATTTTAAAGGATGAGAAAAATCTAAGCTATTAATCCATTTAGGAAAAGAAATTCTAATTTCATCAACTGGAAACTCATAAAGTAAAGTTGCAAACATTGAATTTATATCATCAGCAGTAAGTTCTTCACAATTAATAGGCATAACATTTGTATTATATTTTTCAGATAATTGAGTAGCTAATTCTCTTGCTTCAGGAGAAGATGGATTAGCAGAATTTAATAAAATGATAAATGGCTTATTAATTGCTCTAAGCTCGTTAACTACACGTTCTTCAGCTTTTACATAATCATCACGTGGGATGTCAGTAATACTACCATCTGTTGTAATTAAAATTCCGATAGTAGAATGTTCCTCAATTACTTTTTTGGTTCCAATTTCTGCAGCAGTTTCAAAAGGAATTTCATCATCAGACCATGGAGTTTTAACCATTCTTGGCATATCATCTTCCAAATATCCAATTGCATTGTCAACTAAATAGCCAACACAGTCAACTAAACGAGTTTTTAATTTTAAATTTTTATCTATTGTAATTTCTACAGCCTCATTAGGAACGAACTTTGGCTCAGTTGTCATTATTGTACGACCACCGGCACTTTGTGGAAGTTCATCTTTTGCTCTTTCCTTTTTATACTCATTATCTATATTAGGAATAACAAGTAAATCCATAAATTTCTTGATAAAAGTAGATTTGCCTGTTCTTACAGGTCCAACAACTCCAATATAAATATCACCATCAGTTCGTTTGGCTATATCTTGATATAAGCCTATATTTTCCATCTATAATACCTCCTTGATAGACAAACTTTTATTAATATATATGGTAAAGTAATTAAGAATATGACAGAGGCATAAAAAATGTTGCTAAAAAAAATAAAATATGATAGAATAGGTCTATTGAAATTCATATAATATACTAAAAGAGCTGCAAATGCTAGATTTACAGCGTGAAAGGACGAAAAAAATGGATAAAAAACAAGAAGCGATTGATATTCTAAAAGAATATGATCAAGAGCATATTATTAGATTATTAGAAAAATTAGATAGTAAAAAACAAGAAGAATTAATAGAACAAATACATAAAATAGATTTTCATCAAATGTTAGAGTTATATAATAATACGAAAAGAAAAATAGAATTTAAAGAAAGTAAGATAGAACCATTAAAATATTTGGACAAAGCAAAATTGACAGAGCAACAACATGAAAAATTTGATAAACTAGGAGCAAAAGTTGTAGAAAATGGACAATATGCTGTTGTTACAATGGCTGGTGGGCAAGGAACAAGGCTTGGTCATCCAGGACCTAAAGGAACTTTTAAATTAGATGTTTATGGAAAAGGAAAATATTTATTTGAAATTTTAGTAGATAATTTAAAAGAAGCTAAGCAAAAATATGGAGTAACAATTCCATGGTATATTATGACAAGTAAAGAAAATCATGATGAAACTGTAGACTTTTTAGAGAAAAATAATTATTTTGGATATGATAAAAAATATGTAACAATATTTACTCAAAGTGAATTACCTTTAATAGATGAACAAGGAAAATTGTTGATAGGAAAAGACTTAAAAATAAAAGAAGCATCTGATGGAAATGGTGGAACATATTCATCATTAAGAGCAAGTGGATGTTTGGCAGATATGAAAAAAAGAGGGATTAAGTGGGTATTCATTGGCTCAGTAGATAATGCACTATTAAAAATGGTAGATGTTACATTATTAGGAATGGCAATTGATCAAAATGTACAAATTGCATCAAAATCAGTAGTAAAAGCAAATCCACATGAAAAAGTTGGTGTATTTTGCAAAATGAATGGGCATCCAAAGGTTATAGAATACACAGAACTTCCAGAGAAAATGGCAGAAGAAGTAGATGAAAATGGAGAACTAAAATATGGTGAGTCACATATTATGTGCAATTTATACACGATAGATGCTATTGAAAAAATTAGTAAAGAAATATTAATGTATCATAGTGCACATAAAAAAAATTCTTATATTGATGAGAATGGAAAAGAAGTTGTACCAACAGAACCAAATTCATATAAATTTGAATCATTTATATTTGATGCATTTGAGTTTTTCGATGATATAGCAATTCTTAGAGGAAAGCGTGAAGATGACTTTGCTCCTGTAAAAAATAAAGAAGGAGTAGATAGTCCTAAAACAGCAAAAGAATTGTATGAAAAATTTTGGAATTGTTAAATTGTTAAATTGGGGTCGGTCCTTTTTTTAGCAATGCAAAAAAAGGACCGACCCCAATTTTTCACTGAATTAAAATATGGGGGTAAAAATGGAAGAGTGCAAAATTAAAAATTTATATAATTTAGATGAAACAATAGCAAAAGAATTGTTAGGAAAATTCGAATATCCATGGGAAGTTTTGCCAGAAATTAATGATTTTATATTGGAGATAGGACCTAAGCTAGATCCAGAAGTTTATGAATTGAAAGGCGAAAATATTTGGATTGCTAAATCAGCAAATGTATATCCTTCAGCATATATAAAAGGACCTGCAATTATTGGAGAAAATGCAGAAGTTAGACATTGTGCATTTATTAGAGGAAAAGCTATTGTTGGAAACAATGCTGTTGTAGGAAATTCAACAGAATTAAAGAATGTTATTTTATTTAATAATGTTCAAGTACCACATTATAATTATGTAGGAGATTCTATATTAGGATATAAAGCTCATATGGGAGCTGGTTCAAT
>ERZ825324.619-NODE-619-length-49217-cov-17.716427_pt1 | contig 49217 bp, 40 predicted proteins | sample MGYA00519859_ERZ825324 | MGnify/ENA primary metagenome ERZ825324 (study PRJEB31778, sample SAMEA3449198) | human gut metagenome | biome: human gut; feature: human-associated habitat; material: faeces | place: United Kingdom | collected 2010/2012 ...
TCAGATCGTTGAAAACATGGCTGAGGTTAAGTGACAGCTTCTCATCCACAGTATTCCATAGTAACTGACAGTATTTCACCGCACAGTAATTCACAGCAGCTCACAGTAATTCATTGTGATGAACCGAATACAGGATTTGAGCCGAGGTTGATCTCGGCTCATTTTTTTGCCCGCTGGTCTGGTTGGCGGTTACGGAATAAAAATGAAGTACACACCAAATCCTATGCAAACAAATGATATCACGCTTTCAGATGACCTTGTAGCCCTTACTGAGTTGATAGCAGCCAATGTCCACGATGTGTGGGCAGCTGGGCGCATTAAAGAAGGATGGACTTATGGAGAAGTTAAGGATACTGAAAAGAAAACCACTCCTTGCCTTGTACCGTATGATGAACTACCAGAATCTGAAAAAGAGTACGATCGTAATACTGCTATAGAAACGCTCAAGCTGATTACCAAGTTGGGCTATAAGATTACTAGAAAAGATATAGAAGCTTGATTTGTAATATAAAGTAAAGAAAAGTCAACCACTTAAATTGCGGTTGACTTTTATGTTATTCAATTCCTTGCTTACTCCTGCTCTTAGCCTTGTCCTTCGGCGTTTTCGGCTTTTTAGCGAGCCTTGCGGCATCACGTTTCATCTTAGCTCGTTCAAAGTAGCAAGTCTTTTCACGCTTCGGAGCGTTCTTCTTCGCTTCGATAGCCGCCTGATTCAGCTCATCAGTCACGACTTTCAGCCTTTGCTCCTTAGTATCAAGCTCCTCCTGCTGAGGGAACGGCTCTGCTACGATCTTCTGTGCTTCTGCGTGGTCAAGCCTGAGCTTCGCAAGGTTATCCTGTGTCCTTTCGATTCTGCCGTCGATGTTGTAGAGGGCAGCTTCAAGACGGTTCAGGTTATGGGCAAAGCTCTCGATCAGCTTCGTGGTATGTGAAGTAGCACCTTGCAGACAAGCGGACATACCGCCGCCCATCATATTGCTGTTTACCGTCACGCTCAGGTCAAAGCCCTGGAACGAGCCGACCTTAACAGGAGTATCCGCATACTTGATAGCAAACACCGCATCTTCCAAAGCCTTAGCTGCTTCTTTTCTGTCGGTGTACTCAGTCTCACCAATGGTGATTTTGAATACGGGCAGTTTTCGCTCAGGATCGATCGGGAGCTTGCGGAGTGCTTCACGGTCTGTATGGAGATCAGCAAGAATAGCTGTAAGTTTCTGCTCCTGTTCGGGGAAACGAGCGATCTTGTCCTCCATTTCAAATACTGTGTTGCGGTGTTCCGCAGCCAGTATCCTCAGTTCCTTCACTTCATTTTCAAGCATCAACTTCTCTTTGATACGGTCATCGCCAGTACAAAGTGCCTTGATCTCGGAATAAGTGAGTGCCTGCTGGTCTACATCTTCGCACTTTCTCGCGGGAGTCTTACTCGTCATGATCTGAGAGATAAACCTCTGCTTGTTCTCCAATGTCTGGTAGGAATAAGCGTCGAACGTGCCTTTGGTGACATAACGGAAGATCTGAACATTCTTGTTTTCATTGCCTTGTCTGATGATACGTCCGGCGCGCTGTTCAAGGTCGGCAGGTCGCCACGGAATATCGAGGTCATGGACTGCAATAAGCCGTTTCTGTACGTTAGTACCTGTACCCATTTTTGCAGTTGAACCGAGCAAGACACGGATCTCTCCGCTGCGGACTTTATCAAAGAGGTCAGCTTTCTGCTGTTCGGTTTTCGCATCGTGGATATATGCGATCTCCTCCGCAGGGATACCCCTTGCGATCAGTTTGTCACGAATATCGTCATACACGCAGAAGTCGCATTCTTCTTCAAGAGATTCGACCTCAGCAATAGACTTCTTATCCTTAGCATCATCGGCATCTTCGCCCTCGACCGCTGCTTCTGCTGCCTTGTGTGGAACACCCAAATCACAGAAGATGATCTGCGTAAGCCTGTCCTCAGCCGTTTCAGCGTGGATACGGGCTACGTTCTCAACGCACCTGTTCAGCTTCGTATCAGGGTTATCCTCAAAGGACGGATCAATCAGTCTCGGATCAAGACCGAGCTTTCTTCCGTCCGACGTAATTTTGAGCATATTGTCGATCGTAGGATCAACATTTCCTGCATTGATAGCGTCAGCTCTGTCGGCAAGCTCCTGAACAAGTTCCCGCTGAAAGGGAGTAGCTTCGACCTGGACCACCTGATAATCACAATCAGGTACATCGAGTTTCAGCGTATCCGCAGTACGAATATCAGCGACCTGCTTGAACATACTCATCAATTCGGGCAGACCTGTATAGTTAGCGATACGGGTGCGCTCCTTGAAGCCATTGCCCGCAGGTTTCAGCTCATAGTCTGTTTTCTGCTCACCGAACACCGCAACCCAATTATCGAAGTGCTGCAAGCCGTGGTCTTTCAGGAAATCGTATTCCAAGTAACGCATCATGGTGTGCAGCTCTGTGATAGAATTGCTCAGAGGTGTTCCTGTTGCAAAGATAACGCCCTTGCCGCCTGTCTTTTCGTCGAGGTATCTGCATTTGAGGAAAAGATCGAGAGCTTTCTGCGAAGCCGAATTGGAAATTCCGGCTACATTCTGCAATTTTGTGGCGACGAACAGGTTTTTGAACTCATGAGCCTCATCGACGAACAGACGGTCGATTCCGAGCTGTTCAAAGGTCAGCGTATCGTCCTGATTTGCTTTTTCGAGCCTATCGAGCTGCTTCTGCAAACTCTTACGGGTACGCTCCATAGCCTTGATCTGGAACTTAGAGCCTTCGCTCTTTTTAAGTTCCTCGATACCACGCAGAATATCGTCGATCTGGCTCTGAATGGTCATGACCTGTCTCTCCTTTGAAACAGGAATCTTGCCGAGCTGAGAATGGCCGATGATAACTGCATCATAGTTGCCCGTAGCGATCTTAGCGAATAACTGCTGTCGGTTTTCTTTCTTGAAGTCCTTTTTGGTCGCAACAAGAATGTTAGCGCCCGGATAGAGCTTCTGGAAATCGTCACCGATCTGCTCTGTCAGATGATTCGGCACAGCAAACAGCGATTTTGTGCAAAGACCGAGCCTTTTTGATTCCATCGCAGTTGCGATCATTTCAAAGGTTTTTCCTGCACCAACGCAGTGTGCAAACAGCGTATTGCCGCCAAACATTGCATGAGCGATAGCATTTTTCTGATGATCGTGCAAATGAATGTCCGCAGTCATCATCGGGAAAGAAAGTGCGCTGCCGTCGAATTCACGGGGACGGATACTGTTGAACAGCTCATTGTAACGCTCCACAATAGCTTCACGGCGAACAGGATCTTTGAAGATCCACGCCTTGAAAGCCTTGCGAATATCGTCAGCTTTGCGCTGTACAACACGGGTAGCATCAATATCCACCACTCGCTTTTCCTTAGTATCGCCCAAGCCGTCCGGCACTTCGATCGTCTTGTAGACCTTCGGCTCTTGCAGATTCAGCAAATGCTCAAAGATGTCATAAGCGTTCATCTTGTGTGTGCCGTACTTTTGAGTCGCAAGCACCGACCTGTCGGAAGATTTGTTGCTTACATGGAAGGAATTTGCGTGGACAGAGTATTCCACACCGACAATAGCCGACTTGTTCCAACGTGCAGACGGACTATCACTCCGCTGATATGCCGGAGTCTGCAACAGTTCATACATGAACTGCTCATAGTATTTCGGATCAAGCCAAGCGGCACCGAGCTTAATGTCAATATCTCCGGCTTTCAGCGGTTCAGGCATTGCCTGTTTCAGCGCCGATACATTGATATTAAAGTCAGGATCATACTCAGCGATCTCCTCAGCTTCACGGAGCTTCTTGCGAATATCGCCCGAAAGGTACTCCGAAGCCGTCTGATATTCATTCTCCGTATGGGGAATCTTGAAAATCTCACCCGTCAGGTCGTGCTTCAGCTCGTCCTCAGTCATACCCGTCAGTCCACTCATGTACTCAAAGTCAACCCGTGCTTTTTCTGCAATGGAGAGCGTGAGTGATTCAAGTGCCGTGTCAACGTGTTCCACAGCCTTCGGCGGCACGATAGTCCGCTTTGTGAAAATATCGGACTTTTCAAGGAGCTTAGTCTTATCATAGCTCTTTTCCAGTCCTGCGACAAGATTATACGAAACATCTTCCGCAAAGTAACGCTTGTTGGTCTGAGAGTGGATAAGCCCGAACTTCTTATAAAAATCATCGTATGCCACATTCAGCTTTGCCTGTAAATCCTTGATAACGCTGTCAGGCTTGTCAAGTTCCATCGCTTCGATCAGCTCTCTCGTCAGGTCACGCAATTCAATAAAAGCAGTAAAACGCTTGTGCTGTGCAGTACCTTTATCAAAACGGAACTCACAGGCAGCGTTATTCTTTTTGAAGAACACCTGATCGTCAGAAAGGAAAAAGCTGTAATTACGCAGATTTGACGGAATCTGAACCTGAACGCCGTCAGCCGTTTTCGCATAAACATCTCTGCCACGCTCATGACTGATCTCCGCAGACAGCTTTCCGACTGCTTCATGGAGTGCTGATTTCAGGTCAAAGCCGTCCTCAGCGACAACCATTGTACCGCTGCCGTAGAGCTTGTTGCCCTCGACCACCGTACCAAGCACCATATCAGGGTGCTGTTCAAAATACTTGTTGATCGACAGTCCGTCCTCAGTCTGCCCAATATGTACCCAATCGGGAATATCGGACATTTCAGCAACAGACTTGCCCTCACGCTTCTGTAAAAAGATAATATCAGTGGTCACTTCCGTGCCTGCATTATCCTTAAAAGCTCCATTCTTGCCACCCGGCAGTCGGATAGCACCGATGAAGTCAGCCTTGTCAGCCAACATCTGGCGGACATTTTCATCACGCTTATCAAGCGTTCCTGCCGAGGTCACAAATGCCATGATACCGCCGTCTTTGAGTTTGTCGAGTGCTTCTGCAAAGAAGAAATCGTGCAGTTTCGTGGTGTCATGGACGGTATCACGGAAACCAAGCTCACCGAACGGAACATTGCCGACAGCCACATCAAAGCAGCCGTTCTGAAAACGGTTCTGCTCAAATCCCTGAATTGCAATATCCGCATCGGGATAGAGAGCCTGAGCGATCCTGCCGGACAGCGAGTCGATCTCCACGCCGTAGAGCTGAGAGTGTGCCTGCATATCTTCTGGCATACGACCGAAAAAGTTTCCGATACCCATTGCAGGCTCTAAGACATTACCGCCGTCAAAGCCGAAATTGCCGAGAGCCTCGTAGATGCCGTCAATAACGGTCGGGCTGGTATAGAACGCATCATTGACCGTTGAACGTGCCTGAGCGTACTCCTGCGGAGTCAGCAGATTTTTCAGCTCTGCATATTCCGCTGCCCACTTGTTATTATTCGGATCAAAAGCCTGAGAAATTGCTCCCCAACCGACATATTTCGACAGTGTTTCCTTTTCCTCAGCAGTTGCAGGACGCTTCTCCCGTTCAAGTGTCTTCAGCGTTTTTATAGCTTCAACATTCGCCCTGAACTTAGTCTTAGCGCCGCCGTCACCGAGGTTATCATCAGTAATTGTGAAGTTTTCACCCTTGTCGGGTGCTGTCACTTCCGGTGCAGGATCATCGACCGCAGGAGTAATGATTTTGTATTCACCGCTGCGGATAAACTCATCAGCAAGGAAGGTCACACGGGACGAAATTCTCGGAGCATCTTCAAATGCCGTATCAGCAAGCGTGATAAAGCTGTCCATATCAATGCTTTCGACCTTGTATTCCTTGCCCTTGTATTCAAGGAGATCCCCGACGGAAAGTTCAGGTGCAGTTGTTTCGGGTGCAAGCTCCGGCTCTTTCTCAGCCTGAACAGTCTGCTCACGCTCCAAGCTGTCAATGAAATGAAAGCTCATGAGCATATCGCCGTTGTCAAGCCGAGAAGTCAGCTCACCACCGTCAAAAGTCCAGTTCTTCGCACGGTCAAACTCCATGTGGAGGTCTTTGCCAGTAGGTTCTCCGTTTTCATCGAGCTTTCTGGAAGTAAAATCAACGGTGCTTACACTCGTAACAATTCTGCGTTCTCCTACGCACTCAGAACGGAGATGATCGCTGATTTCAAACATCATTCCTGGCTTGATAGCCTTTTTGAGCTGAGACAGGTTCTTGATGGTAGGAATATCGGGCTTTTCTGCTTCGGGAATAACCACAGACTTTTCGGGTGTGACCTCAGCAATAGGCTCAGGCTTCACAGGTTCAGACTTTTCCTTTTCGGGTTCAGCATTGCCGATATACTCATAGAGTCCGCTGTTCAGGAGTTTATCATAAGAGATATTCTCCGTAGTAGCGTAGCTGCCTTTATCTGTTGTGATCGTACACTCGTCCGTATAGAACGGTAACGCACCTGTCAGCGAAACAACCTCAGAAACCTCGCCAGTAATCTTGTGACGAAATCGGTCACCAACTTCCACAGTATCGGGTGCGGTATGCTCGGCGGACTGCTCCGCTTTGAGAGCCACCCTCTCTGCTTTCTGTTCGGCAGACAAGTAGGTATCGTCCCGAAGTCTGCTCTCTGTCATGACAGCAACATTGTACCAAGAATGACGGAACTTTTCGCCGTTCTCAAAGCTGAATGTGATACCCTGAGAATTATAGTCAACGAGTGAGATCTTACCCTCACCGCTGTGACCGCCTGTGCCGTATTCCTTTTTCAAAAAATCGGCAAGCTGCTGAATTGTCGGGTGCTGTTCCTCATAGAAGTCCTGCACACGGAGCTTGCCGTGAACAAAGCCAGTTCCACGGTCGATCTCTGCGGCAAGTGCTTCATAGACCTGAACACCGTCAACCACCGGACCTTTTGCAAATTCGGATTTTGGCTTCTGAGGTGCAGGCTTTGAAGTGGTCAGCGGTTCGGGATCACCGAAAAGAGAGAGCTGTTCACCCTGTGCTTCGGGCATTTCCCAAAACGGAACATCAGCGTTTTCATTACGCTGAATTTCGTCAATGACCGCTGCATCGGTGAAAAGGGGTTTGTCAATATCCGCAGTCTCCTGTGCAGGAGTCTCGACCGCAGGAGCATCATCGGCCGCCATTACACCCAGCTCATAGGCAAGCCCGTCAAGCTCTGCCTTGTGGTCTGCATAGGTATCAATGGAAATGATACCCTCTGCATTGTCCACAATAACAGTTGCACCGAGGGAAAGTGCCTTGTCCTTGATTTCGTCAAGGCTCTCGGCATCGCCCTTGTATTTCAGCGTAACAGACGGCACATCTTCCGCAGAAGAAGAAATATCCGCTACATCGGCGGCATCGCTCATAAGATCTACCGTCTGTTCGTCCTTGCCTGTGTGACGCTCGATCACTTCATCGGGGACAGATACAAGATCGCTGAAATCAAGATCGGTCAGACCGTTCTCGATCATATCCTCAATGCTGTCATACTGATCCGTATTGTAAACCTCGCCGTCAAACTCATAGGTGATCTTGAAGTCGATAAGGTCAGCCGTCACCTGAATGGGCAGCTCATCGTCCGTCAGCGTGGTGAACGCAAGACCAACATTGTGCAGATCGGAGAAGTCAGCACCCTCACGGTATTCCGTTTCACAGAAGTCGTTGATAAGCCACTTTGCCTTATCGAGCGGAGTCTCAAAGGTACGCTGAAAGTCCATGATCTCCACGGGCTTGTCAGGATTATGTTCAAGCATCGCAATACGCAGGAGCGCCGGAAATGTTGTCAGCTCACGGTAAGGCTCGATCTCCATTTTGTCGCCACGGTTATAGATACCGCAGACAGGATCGCCGTCGTAAAACAGCTCACCGACCTTTTCTCCGTCAGTAATAGCCAGTTTCCATGTGCCGCCCTCAGTTTCCGCAGACTCGCAGTCAGTCCCGAAGAACTTGTCAACGACCTGCTGTAATGTCTGGAGCTTCTCAGCTTCACGCTTCGGAGGGTTCAGCTCAAAAGCCTGTTCGATCAGGACGGTATATCCTGCTTCACGGAGCTTTGCGGAATATTCGTCCTTGACATGATCGGGAAAACCGACCATAAGCTGCCCATTTTTGGAGAACATTCGCAGTCCGAGGACTTCCGCACCGATCTCCGCATTTTTGCCGTACATCTCATAGAAATCACCGACTTTTCGCAGAGAGACTGGTCCTTTATCCTCCGGCTCTACCTGTTCGGGAGTATCGACAACAGGTGCAGGCTTTTCAGCCTTAGACAGAATCTCAAAGCCCTTTTCCTCCATATCCTGCTGCCAGCCGTCATAGGCAAGCACATCGGAAGTGCCGAGCAGAATACCGCCGTAATCGGGTGCATCAAGGTCTTTCATCTTGATACGGTCAGGACTAATTTCCTCAATCTCACGGCGAGCGCCGTCATACATGATAATATCACCGACAGCAAGATCGGCAACAGACGGCACAGACTTCTCCTGTGTCCTTTCTTTTTCAAGGAAAAATTCAGGCATTTCGGTAAAGCCGAAGCTGTCGCAATAATATGCCGTGTCCTTATCGTCCATTGAAATGACGATAACATCGGAAACCGAAAGGGAGTGACCTGAGAAGTCCGCAGGCTGATTGGTGTTGAACTGAGTGAAAATGCCTTCAAGAGTTGCATTTCCTCTGAACTCACCGACTAAGCCCTCATATACAAGCTCATAATCGTCCCTATTGAGCTGTACGCCCTCTGCTTTCAGCCTGTCAAGCCCCTCAAAGCGGACACCGTGATACTTCTCACCGCCGGGGAGTTGATAGATCTGGAACTTACCCTGTTCCTTTTCCACATCATCATAGGTGAGGATCGGGTACTGTGCCTTGAAATCGTCGAAGATACGCTGTTCCTCAGCGGTCAGCTCAGAATATGCTTCAAGGAAAGGAACGAAAATGTCAAGCATTCTCTGCGCCCTTTCCTTATATTCCGGCTGATTGAACGGGTGCTGCGTATAGCCGAGGATACCCTCATTATATGTGCGGATATGGTCGATCAGCGAACCGCCACCCGTGCCTTTGCCGTCACCAATGTCAAAGCGACCGTCATAATTGAATGCCTCACCGCCGATGACAGCAGTAATGCTGAAATCGGTCTTTTTATACCAGCCCGCTTTCAGCTCAGGGATATTTCTCTCAGAGTGCTGTTTCTCATCGAGGTACTCCATAACAGCATTAGCGAGAGCGAAACTGCAATCAGGGTGTGCAAGGGCGAAATCGTGAACGATGTCGCTTTCGCTAACCCATTCATCACCCTTATCCTTGCCGAAATGGAAGGTCAGGCTATCCGGCTGCTTTTCGGGCTTTTCAGCTTCAAAGGTCACAATATACTTGTGCTTTGCGATACAAGCAAATGCTTTCTCTGTCTGCTCCTCGTCACCGAGAACATCAAACAGAGCCTTTTTGATACGGTTGAGCTTCGGGATATTATCGCCGTTTTCCCAACCGTGAAGTGCGGCACCGTCAAATGCCGTGATAAGCTCCTTTACTGTATCATCGGAAATATCGGGAATATCGTCCCTGATGAAATCAAGCACCGCCCAATATGCCAAGTCCTCATATTCCTCATGGATACGGTCGATGAAAGCCTGTCCGATCTCCTCAAAGGACACAAAACGCTCCATACCGCTGAAAGAACAAGTTATGCCGTCATCACCGTAGGACAGATCCATAGTGTGACGGAGATTTTCGCCATAATAGAATGTGCGGTCAGAGATCTTGCCGTCCTCAAAGACGAACTCCACCTTATCCTTATCTGCGATATTATCAGAAGCGTGGATCATCAGACCGAGCGCAAGCTCACGCCGAATATCGTCACCGTGATGATAACGCTCCGCAAGTGCATACAGCTCTTTTTCAGGCAGATGATAGCCGAAAGAAGCCTTGTCGCTGGGCTGGTGCTTTTCAAGATACCCACGTTCAAACAGCGGAGATGCCATATCCTCCCACTCATCACTTGAAAGCGTATGCTCTGCAAGGAAACGGGCAAGGTCAGCCTTGGGGAACAGCACTTCTTCCTCAGTGGGAACTCTGTTTGCGTTCTCACGGTCGATAACAGCCTGCTTATGGGCAGTCAGGAAGTCAGCAACATCGGATTCCTGCAAAGCGTTATGCAGAATTTCGTCATACGCCTGAATATCCTCAGCCGTGAAAGTCTCGTCAATGCTGTCAATCTGTCCTCTTGTCACATCACCGACGAACATAGCCGTAATAGCGGTCCTCTGTTCATCGGAGAAATCGTGCTGAGAGAAGAAGTCGGAAAGCTCGATACTGCGGTCAAAACTGGACTTTGCTTCAAGCATATCGGTCAGCTTGCTGTTTTCGCCGTAGCGTTCAGCCGGAGCCTGTGCGATATATGCGTTCACAAGGGAGAGCATCTCGCCAAACTGTGCTTCATCGTATCTGCTGTCAAAGAAATCAGCAAGGTCAAGCTGCATATCTTCAACGGCAAGACGGTGGACTACGGGCGAAAGAGCGATATTCTGCTCCATAGGCAGACCAAGGTCAGCCATTTTGCGAAGCATATTTGTCTCACGGACAGCGTTCTCCAAAGCCCTGTGAAATGCAGGAGCGTTCTCTTTATCCACCGCAAATGCGACCTTGCCGTCACGGACAACAGCATGATAGCTCACGCTTGTTTCAAGAAAAGGCTTGACCTCTCTGAACTGCTCAGGTGTGAGCTTGCTCATATAATAATGAGTATCACGGTTCGCACGATAGTCACGGTTGCCGACTTCCTGCGCCTTATCAGGACTTGCAACCTGCCGACGCATATTCACAACCTCGTCCCTGATGTTGCGGACTGCGAAAAGATCAGCGTGAGAAATCGTCAGCGTACCCTTGCCGGACGGATAGACTCTGCCCGAAAACTGCATACCACGGGCTTTCATGATCTCAGCCATTTTCAGGACAAGGTCACGGTCAGCGGAGAGGTACTCCTTGTTCGGAATATAACGATACTCCGCACTACCGAAGATGTTCTTTTCGGGCGGAGAATAAGGTCTGTTTGATTTGGTGGGAACAAGGTCGGGAGTGCCTGCGATACGCTTGAACCACTCTATATCTTTATCGTTGATCGCCATAATGACGGAATTATCACGGGCATAGGCATAGTAATTGATGCCCGATCTGTCAAGCTGTTCCTGCAATCTTGCAAAATCCGCAGCCTGGATCGTCACAAGGCTCTTGTCTCTGTTATCTGTTGCCTTGTGCCACATTTCGTTGCCGTATCTTTGCATATCTGTCTGCTGAACCTCCTTTTTGTCAATCTCATGTTCTGCTGCTTTTGGGATACCACGAAGCATATCATTCCAGTCTTTATATGTATCAGGGGTGATAACACGCTTCATGTCGGGGTACTGCTCCTGCAAACGCTGGGCAAATTCATTGCCTGCGGTGTCGTTGTCGGAGCATAAAAATACATTTTCAGGGGAAATATTGTGACGGAGCATCGTTTCAAGCACGATGTTCGGCTTCACGCCCATCATGGAAACGAGTCTGCAATCGGTCAGCTCTTTATCGTGCATTTGCAGATAGGAGAGCATATCTATTGCCGACTCAAAGAAAAAAGCCTTTTCTCCTGTGCCACGGACTACTTCAAAGCCGTGTCCTGCTGCCGAGCCTGTTGCAATGCCTTTGAATTTATGGTCAGTCGATGTGCCAACCTTTTCAGCACCGATCACTTTGCCCTGATCGTCATAGTATTTGAAAAGGACATTGCCTGTCTTTTCTTGCTGAGCGATACTGCCGTTACGCACAAGAGCCGATACCGTATCATAGTCAAGCCCTCTGGTCTTGCACAGGTACGCAAACACACGCCTTGCATTGTCAGCTTTGGCAAGGGAAAGCTCCCTTGCCGTTACTGTTTTCGGCTTCTGTTCGTATGTGCGGGACGGAGTATAAGTGCGGTCAATGTGTTCTCCTGTGAGGGCTTCGACCGCATCAACAAAAGACATTCCCATATATTCACGCAGGAATCCGATGTTATCGCCGCCCTTGTCCTCGCTGAAACGAAACCACGCACCACGCTCACCCGGACCGTTATCCTTGGTGTGCAGGCTATCGTGGTCTTTCCACACATACTCTCTGCCGACTTTCTTCAAATCAAAGCCGTGAGCCATGAGGAACTGAGGAAGATTGACAAATGCCGCCCTTTCTTTCTGTTCGTCAGTAATTTTCATCTATTATTCAAGCCCCTGATTCTTTCTCTTTTTGGGTGTCTGTTCTCTCTGCTGAGACTTCTGCTGTCCTCGACCGCTGATACGCTGTGCATCACGCTGCATCCTGCCACGGGAAAAGAAAGCTCTCTGCGAGTCCTTCTTTGCGACTGTGACAGCAGACTTTTCACCGCCGAACACCGCAGAATGTTCCACGCCCTTTGCGGTCAGCTCTGCGGACTTCTTCCTAGCCTGCCCCTCGTCCATACGCTGCGTAAAACGCTCCTGCTTTGGAAGTGACTTGAAAAAGTCGGGATTTACATACTCCACGGCTCTTTCGCCTTTGACAGCACTCTCAATCTGCTTATATGCTTCGACATTCGCCTTAGAGACTGTGACCGCCACCGTGTCATTCTTGCGGACTACCGCAGAATACGGGATATTCTGCTTTTGCAGCTCTGCCACGATCTTTCTTGCCGTGGCGATAGGCTCAACACGGGTGTGCTTATCGTCCTTGCCGAGCGAAGCATAGTATTCGGGATTGATCGTCTGATACTTGCCCTTTTCGCCCTTACCGCCGTTCTCCTTTGCGGCTTCTGTATGGGCGATCTTGCCGATAGAAGCGTACATTACATCATTCAGGGCAGGAACATCATTCTTTGAAACAGTAATGCCGACCTTATCCTCACCCTTAGTAGCAGCGGAATATGCCACGCCTGCGGCAGTCAATGCGGACATGACCTCGACCGCCTGAATTTCCGTCATAGTCTCCACATGACGATCACCACGGGGCAACTCCTTGTAGTAGTCGGGGTTGACCTTGAAACCGCCGTCATCGGTGAGGACTGCATCGCCGTTATCCACCATAGTCATGAGCCATGACTCGACCTCAATCTCATCGACGCTGTCAAGCAATTCAAGCTGTTTCCGCATCTTTTCAAGCTCTGCCGTGGCATTCTCTCTCATCTCCTGGGGAACAAAGGGATTCTCCGCAAGGTTCTCCATATTCTTGATACCCTCACGAAGTTCAGCTCTTGCCTTGTCGATGTCCTCCTTGCTGCCGTTGTTGATGATGCCGTCGATCATGTTATAATCATCTTCCATCTGCATTTCTGCACTTGCAAGCGGCTGGTCAATGAGCTTGTCAGCGATCGAAGCGACCTGTGACCTGTCAAGCGTTTCGACCTCCTGCGCCGCCTGCACAGCACCCTCAGCAAGAGAAGGAATATCCATAGTGCCATTCTGCACCATTTCACCGAGCTTCTCGCCTGTGAGAATCATAGAAGCATCGAGCTGGTCGTTGGTCTGCTCCTCATAGTGCGTTTCGGGACGGGCGAGCTTCATGATCTTGCTTTCCAGTGCGCCGATACGCTCATTCACGCCCTTGAGCTGTTCACCGAGTTTGAGCTTGTCCACGGCACTCGTTTCAGGAGCGTTATAGGTATCGAGGATAGCCTGCTTTTTGGCTTCAAGTGTAGCTTTCTTATCGCTCAGGCAGTCAACAGTCGAGCTGTTTAGCCTTGTCATAGCATCTGCAAATGCTTCACGGCGCTCCTTGTTGAAGTGGATACCGAAGCTCTTGATCGTGTCATTGAGAGCGATCACACGGTTCAGCTTGTGTTCGATACGGTCACGCTTTGCGGTCAGGGTGTCGATCTTCTTCCAACCCTGATCTATCTTCTCCTGCCGCTTCGGAATTTTCACCTCACGGATAGCCTGAATACGCTTCTCGTTGTTAGCAATCAGAGTGCGGATACCCGGCAGATTGCCGATAGTCGCTTTCAGCATACGGTTCGTATCTTCGAGCTTGTCCGCTTTCGCACTTAGGGCTTCGATCTTCGCCTTGTTGCGGTCGATCTTGTCCGTCTGATTGGCAATTTTCTCATCAAGGGAGTCGATTCGGCTCTGATGATGCTCCGCCTTTGCGTTCAGAAAAGGAAGAAGTTTGTCCGACTTCTGAGCGCCGGACTCTTCCTGCTGTTGTTCCTGTGCCTGCGCCTGTTTTCTTCTCAGTTCTTCCTCCGCATCGACCGCAGGCTGGTCGGTGGTTCTCTTATCGTCATTATCCTGTACGGGCATAGGCTACCTCACTTTCTGCGCTTTACGATGACAACAACTGCGGTTGTGACTGCTGCGATAACCGCACTTCCGATGATGATAAACTTCTTCATGGTCTGTTCTTCCTTTCTGTTCTCTTTCTTCTGTCTGAGTAACTCGCTCCTGTTCGTCACGCTGTCTGCGGAGGGCGATCTCAGCCAGATGTTTATGGGCTTCTCTTGTAAAGTGGTCATTGGCATGACGGCGCTGGTATTCATCGTAAAGCTCCGCAAATGAGTGAACTTTATCCGCCGTCTGCACGGGTTCGGCAGGAGTTTTCTCCTGTTGCTTCTTGCGTTCATACTCCGAAATATCCGAGAGCGTTCTGCCGTTGACCGTGATGATACGGTCAAGCTCACGCTGAAGCGTAGCTCTGTCACAGAGCCACAGGTCAACATAGAACTTGCAGAGCAATAGCTGAACATCATCAGGACGGGACTGCAAGAAACTTACTGTTGTATTCAGAAGCTCCGCAACTTCACCGAGCAGTCGATAATAGCCGTCAGGCACTCCGTAAACTTGCAGCTCACGGAGCAATGCTTCATAGTCGCCGGACTGTGCCTTTGCGATGATCTCCTCGACCTGTTCCTTGTAGCTGCCGTCATAGGTCAGCACCATTTCAGCATCACCGAATCGGGCAGAAAAAGGAATATTGCTCTTGTCGAGTGCCACCACGATAGCCTGAGCCTTGTCCGTTTCAATGCGGATAAACTCACGGTTTTTGATAGCGGAAACTTCGATACCGCCGATATACGGGAAATCTGTCACGGTGCGATCATCTCCCTGATGTTGTCGATAAGCTCCATATTCGTGCTGTCGGCATCGTACTCCATAGCATACGCACCGCAGATATTCTCCTGAATACGGCGAGGGAGCGACCTCAGCGCACGAACGGGAGTACCGATGAGCTTTGCCACATTCGGGAGGTCTGCGACCGCAAGAGCCTTGTTCACAAGGTCATAAAAACGGGCGGTCTGAGAGCTGTCCATCATGAACTCATAGACGATAGTCTGCTGAGTCTCATAGTCAAGGCTGCGGAGCGTTTCGGTGGTGATACCCGTGGACTTTGCGACTTCACTCAGCTCAATATAGATTGAGCCTTTCTGCCACAGATTGTCGAGGGCTTCAAAGACAGCCTTTTTGTCCTCATCGTTTTTCACGGCGACCTGTTCAAAAACCGCTGTCATACTGTTTTTGATCTCATCGTCCATAGCTGAAACGCTGTCCTCGGAGACACCGAGGATCTTTGCGACTTCCGTAAGCTGGTTATTGTTCATAAAGATTATCCTTTCTGCTTTAAGCCAAATAATTGACTTTTCAGCGGTAGTTTGATATAATAAAGTAGTTAAGAGCGTCCTTCCGATTATTCAGAATTTGCAAAGGTGATATTCTATGAGCATACGTTCCAAAGGTAGACGTAAAATAATTGTCGATAGTCAAACATATTTATGGTATGTTGCTTTAGACGATGAATCTCCGTACAATATTCTGAATATAGTATCAGATGATAAATCCTATATTCTGGCTTGTCCGCTTCAAACTGAGAAGGAATATATAATAAGCAAAGGCAGAATGTTTCAGGCGAAAAAAACAAATGGACGATGGAACAGATATTTTCTTCCGTTTCATATTCCGGAAATCATCACTCCGAAATTCGTTGAACAGTTGATTCTTTGGTCAACAAAAAATACAGATGCTATTCCAATTAATGGTGATGTTCCTGTGTAGCATTATTCTGCTTTATATAGCTATCACCAAACAGCAAGGACACCCTTGCTGTTTTTATATACCCCTCTCCGTTTTCCACTGATAATACATCTTCCCATTGTACGGATTCTCCACGAGCTCAGGGCGCACAATGGTCTTTTTGCCCTTAGATGTATAGGAAGTCGATTTACCGCTCAGTAGTCCCTTGACCTGGGTATCGGAAAGCTCCACACCGTACACCTTTGCGATATTCATACCGCACTTGCCCTTGCAGTAGAAGCCAAACTTACCCTTGACTACATCTGCACCGCACTTCGGGCATTTCCCGATAGGCTCATTACTGCCGTCAGAAAGTGAAACAGACTTATCCACTGAGCCATATTTACCGCACATTTCAGTGATGAACTGCGTAATGCCCGACATAAAGACTGCTTCGGGCAGACTGCCGTGTTCGATCTGCTGTAACTTCGATTCTCATTCAGCGGTCAGCTTTGCAGACTTGACTTCATCGGGAACGACCGTCACAAGCTCCTTGCCCTTATCCGTTGCCCTGAGCTGTTTGCCGACACGCTCCACATAGCCATTCTTTACAAGTGCTTCGATCGTAGCGGCCCTTGTGGCAGGAGTGCCGAGTCCCTTTTTCTCCGTGTCCTCGTCATAGTTCTCATTTCCGGCTCTCTCCATAGCGGAAAGAAGTGTGTCCTCAGTGTAAGGCTTCGGCGGAGAAGTGAAGTGTTCGCCCTTGCTTGCTGCTGCCGTGAATGTCTGTCCCTCAGATACCGCAGGCAGAGATTTTTCCTCATTCTTCTTGTCGGACTGCTTTGCATAGGCTTTCCAACCCATTTCAAGCACCGTGCGGCCCGTTGCCGTGAACTCCGTACCGTTGCGGATACCTGTCAGCTTGACAGCTTCATACTTGTGCGCCGGAGCCGTTGCACTGATCAGCTTTGTTCCAATCAGCGTAAGGACATTCTTTTCGCCAGACGGCAGAGAAGAAAGGTCTGCCGTTGCGATTCCGCTTGTGGGGATAATTGCATGATGTCCCGATACCTTGCTGTTGTTGATGACCTTAGAAATATCGGGAGTATGCGAGATACCGAACCCGAAGTAGGTATCACAGAGCTTTGCCACATCAAGAGCCGTCTGCGCCATATCATCGGACAGGAATTGACTATCCGTGCGAGGGTATGTAACGAGCTTGCCCTCATAGAGCGACTGCGTATAGTCGAGCGTCTGCTGTGCCGTGTAACCAAAAGCCTTGTTTGCTTCTCTTTGGAGCGTGGTCAGGTCATACAGCTTTGGAGCTTTATCGGTCTTGACCTCACGCTTGACCGAGCTGATCGTAACCGTACTGCCGTCACAGCCGTAAACAAGCGTATCAGCGGCATTTTCATCATCAATTCTCGCAGAAGAAAGAATAAAGTCTCCGCAGTTCAGGTCAACAGTAAAATACTTCTGCTTCACAAAGCCGTTTACCTCGGCATCACGCTGAACGATCATTGCAAGTGTCGGTGTCTGAACACGCCCGATGTTGAGCTTACCGCCGTAGCGAACGGAAAACAGCCGAGAACCGTTCATTCCCACAAGCCAGTCAGCCCTTGCACGGGCATAGCCTGCTGAAAACAGATTATCATATGCAGATATAGGCTTCATCGCTGTAAGAGCCTTGCGGATAGCTGATTCTTCAAGAGAAGAAACCCACAAACGCTTCACGGTTTTTTTGCAGTTCGCCATATTATAGACATAGCGGAAAATACATTCGCCCTCACGGTCAGCGTCTGTTGCACAGATGATCTCCGAAATATCGTCCCTGTTTATAAGGCTTTTCAGGAGATTGTACTGCGCCTTTGTGCTGTCCGTGACCTGAAACTGCCACTTGTCGGGTATCATAGGGAGCTGTGAAAAGCTCCACTTCCGGTCCCAGCCGTTGCCGTAGTCATTCGGATATTTCAGCCCGACAAGATGTCCGACACACCAAGAAACGATATAGCCGTTTCCCTCGGTGTAGCCTTTGTGTGCGGAAGAAGCTCCGACAACGGCGGATATGGCTCTTGAAACACTCGGCTTTTCGCCGATGATAAGAATCATGCTAAAACACGTCCTTTCGTAATAAATTTGTTATTGATTTTTCGGGGCAGATGTGATATAATAGTATTGAATAAGAATACTATATAAGAGGTGCATACCATTGGCTAAGATCAAACCAATACTTACGCCCGAAGAAGAACGTCAGCAAAACCTTGAACAGCTTGCCAAATATCGTCCTCTTGACGATGATTTCATGCGTGAGCTTTTCAGGAATAATCTTGAACTTGCTCAGTATGTGCTTCGTATTATCATCGGAAAGCCCGATCTGAAGCTCACCAAAGAAGAAACACAGTACGATCTACAGCATCTTTTTGGGGAACGCTCTATTTGCCTTGATGTATTTGGTGTTGATGATGAAAATCAGCAATATGACATTGAAGTGCAGAGGCAGGATAAGGGGGCATCTCCTCAAAGGGCAAGATACCATTCAAGTGCGATGGACGTTGATAATCTCAGGGAGAAACAGCAGTTTGAAAAGTTGCCCAACACTTATGTGATATTCATTACCGAAAATGATTTCTTCGGCAAAGGAAAAGCTGTTTATCCAATAGAGCGTATGAACCTTGCCACGGGTGAGCCGTTTAATGACGGAGAACATATTCTTTATATAAACGGCGCATACGAAAACAAGGACGATAACTCCGATCTTGCCAAGCTGATACATGATTTCAGGTGCAGTAAGGCAGACGAAATGTTATTATCACCGTTAGCAGACCGTACCAGATTTTTCAAAGAAACACCGGAAGGAGTGGATTATATGTGCAAGGCAATGGAAGAAAGAATTACCGAAGAAAAGCTCAGAATTGCCTATAATTTATTGCAGTTAGGCACAGTTTCTAAGGAAGATATTGCAAAAGCCACTAAACTTCCTATTGAAGCGATCAACGAGCTTGAAGAAGAAATGAAAAACGTTCCGGCATAACACATCTACCAAAGCACATTTCCCATCATGGGAAGTGTGCTTTTATTCTTCTAACAACAGCCTGTAATAGTCCTCTTTTGTAAGATTACAGTATGTCTTTTTGCTATTTTCCTCCTTGCGGATATATCCTGCTTTGAGAAACGCATCACAGACTTGGTTGACTTTCGTTGAGCCTGCATTGATCACATAGGTTAAATCAACCTTATAAAACGCTCTATGACGTATCATCCAAATCAGCAGCATTTCTATTTCACTTCGGGAAATACCACGAATTTTAATACTGCTCAAAGGAGCGTACTTCCTGACAGGAACTGTGACCGCTTTTACCGCAGTCTTTGGACTATCTTCCTGCGGTAAAGGCTTTTCCATTTCGGACGGTGCATCGTTCATCTCGTCGGGAGCATCATTATTGGTGGTAAGCCCCTTTCTGCTGTCAGAAGATGTGACAGCTTCTTTGACGGGAGCAAGACAGCCATCGTCTGGCTCATCAAACACCATCAGATGATGATCTTCATCATCGTCCTCGGAATGCTCGCCGTCACCGTCCTCAATGTCAGCCATAGCGTGAATCCTCTCGTTCATCTCACCGCTGCACTCACCGAGCTTGTAAGCAGCGTAGGCAACACCGCCGATCGCACCGAGTCCGATAATACCCTTGATGATCTTCTTTACGTTCATAATAGAAACCTACAAATTTAGTATTCTACGGGTTCGCCGTAGTTGATCTTTTTAATACTTGTGATATTGGAACTCAGGTCAAGCCCGTTCCAATTATAGTAGCCCCAACTTCCGCTGAATGCCACGCAGGACGGAAGTGAATTATCATCATAAATAAACTCTATGATACACTTTCCGTTGCCTGCACCGCCAAACCAATGGTATTTACCCTCACCATCATCAGCATAACCTTTACTGTCGCAAATCTTGACGGTAAACTGTTGTCCTGCCTCGTTGGTGACGAGAAATCTGTCACCGCAATATCCGTACCATACGCCCATAGCACAGCAGTAATCTCCGTACTCATCACGCATTATTCCAGTGCCTGTAATAGTGTCCACAGAACAGCCTTGAATAGCGTCCCATGATGGTGACCTTGTAAGCCCAGAACTGCGTTCCCCACAGTAGCACGAATCCCAGCCTTCTTCATCGGGAAATTCGTAGATAACCTCTACCGTTTCCGTCTTTCCGTCAGCACTTGCGGAAACTGCGGAATATCCGTCCTTTTCATCATCTGAAAGAACAGGCTCGACCGTTACCGTGTACTCCGTACCCTCACGCAGACCTGTTATGTAGCAAAGCTCATTGGATTTGAACTCAAAATACATATTGTCCGCATAAGCGTAATCTTCATCATGAGCCGTGCAGCTCACAGTGTAGTCACGGTCAGTATCGCCATCCCAAGTGACTTTCAGGCAGGAAACAGATATTGTCGATACATTTAGGTTATCCGCTGTCAGCTCGATCGGTTCAGGTTCGGAAGATACTCCTGAAAACTCCATAATAAAGCCCATTACAAGGCTCAGTGCTTTCCTCTGAAATTCAGGATCGAACATCGTTATCACGCTCCTTTTCCGATTTCAGGAGCGTTGTAGTCAGCAGGTACGGCACTCCGATCAGAAGTGCAAGCACCGCTGTCACCACCAGTAACACAGGGATATACTCCGTCAGAGCCATATAGTCTATCACGTTTCTTCTCCTCTTTCTCTTTGGCTTTCATTTCCTTGACGAAAGCACGGTATTTCGCTGTATATTCATAGGACTTGCCGAAGATATTGACCGCTGCCTTATACAGCATTGGCTCATGTTCCTCGATGATCGCAAGCTCCTCAGTGATGTGCTTGCTGAAAGGACAGCCGACACAGCCCGTTCTCCGCAGTCCATACTCCGTATAGCATCGGGAGTGTGTCACACCGAACATCTGCTCATAGTCCTTTTTATCGCCGTCCGTATACCAAAAAATCGGACGGAAGGTATTGCACCCCTTAGACTTGCACTCGGAGAAACAGGTCTTGAAAGCTGCGGAACGGATACCGCCCTCAGCCTGCCGAATACCCGTAATGTCAAGATCGGCATCGTGTTCCTTGACGATACGCTTTGCTGGTTTCTTCTTCGCAAACTCACAGCACTTATTGGAAATGGGGAAATCAGGCGGATTCGCCATGATGAACTCTTTGAGGAATCGGTTACGATAAATCGAAAAACGACTTATCTTCTGAATACCGTCCTTGTCAGAGTAACGCTCACCGCACCACCATTGCAGAGCCGTCTTGCACCGAGGATATTTCTGCAACAGCACTTCAAGAGGTTCGTCCTCCCACTGAAAACCATGAGCCTGCAAACGCATCATCTGTTCGGAAACATATTTCGACAGGAAAGGAACACCATACTGTTTCACACAGGTCGGGATAGGCTTATCGGGCTTGACACGCTCAATGGTGATACCGTATTTCTGTTCAAGGAAGTCAAGATGCTCCTTAGTGGCGGTGTATTCAAGTCCAGTATCTATCCAGAAATACTTGACTTTGCCGTCCTCATCGACCTTGTGTATCAGGTCAAGAACAATATCACTGTCACTTCCTCCGCTGATACTGCACACGGGCGAATATGACCGCATCATAATACGCTGTGCTTTGCAAAAAGCAGTATAAATGGTGTAGTTGTTGTTATCGGCGCACTTGTTCAGGATTTCTTCATTCATCACGAAGTCCTCCTAAAATATGTGCGATCACATCGACCGTCCAACCGTTGCCGATACACTTATATCGCTGGGTATTGGAAATGCCTGCGGTATAGTTGTCGGGAAGTGTCTGTAAACGCTCCGCTTCAATCGGCGTGAGCTTGCGGATAACATAGTCACCGTCAGGAAGGTCTATCTTATACAGACCTGTCTTTGCGCCCTGACCGCCGCCGTTAGCTGAGAGCGTAACGGACTTACCGACTACGGAATAAATACGCTGTCCCTGTCCGCCTTTGCCGTAATGTCCGACACGAACGGGAGTGCATACAAGACTATCTTTCTGCACAGTAGTCAGGCAGTTGGATTTGCCATCCTCACGCACTTCGATATGCTGTTCGGTCTTACCCTCATCAACATATCTTCCGCGCTGGGCGGCACCGACAGGCATAGCGACCGCAGTTGTTCAGCCGTTAAAACCTGAATTTTTGATAAGAGTTGCTTCACCGTATTTGTGATAGCCTGCCATTACAGTTCGTGACTTGTCCGTACCCTGATATGTATTGATAGGGATAGGCTCTGCAACCATTGTTCGCTGTTTGCGTTCAAGTGTGTTATACAGCACCGCACCCGGATAACGTGCAGTCATACAGTAGGACTTATCCTGCCAAGCGACACCGCTTTCAAGAATATCTTTCAGCAGGATACCCTTATCTTCGGGAAAAGAAGAAACAGGGATATTCGTCCAGTAGCAGCGTTTACGGTTCTGCGCCGATACAAGCGACGAGTTTATCATAATCGGCTCAACGCCGAGTGTTTTGCTGATCTCGTCCTTGATACGCTGATGAACGGAATAGTTGTTTTCATAGAGGAAATACTTACAGCCCGATTCCTCTAAAGCTCTTACATACTCCTTAAAGAGCCTGAAACCTTCGCCATTGCAGTCAACCTCTCTGTCTTTTTTTGCAATAGACCAATAGGTGCAGGGCGAACCGCCAAGCAGAAGATCATACCCCTTAAACTGAGTAAAATCGCCGTCATATACATTCCCGTGATGAACAATATCGGGATAATTGCGCTGTGAGACCGTGACAGCGTACTTGTCGATCTCAAAGGCATCATAACACTCTACGGGAATGCCTGCCCTCTGTAAAGCAAGCATACCGCAGGAGATACCGTCAAATAAACTGAGTACCTTCATTAGACAAATTCTCTCTCTTTTCTCATTGTCTTATGTTGTTTGTTCTGTTGTCGGGAACTTTGAATCCAGTGGGTTCAAAGTTGATTATGCTTCGTAGTAGTCCTCACAAAGCTCGTTGTAGTTCTCCTGAAGCTCGTCAAACTCCTCGCAGAGCTTGTCATACTTCTGCTGGATCACGGTCTTGTCGTGGGCGAAGCTCTCCGCAGCAGTCAGGCTGCCGATGAACTGTCCTGCCTCAAAGCCACGGAGAAACCACTTCTTTCTCACGCCCTCGACCGCCTTTGCGGAGAGTCCTGCAATTCCGGCGGCACCTGCCACCGCTGCCATACACACACCGATCTTCTTCATCTTGCTCATTCTTTGTCCTCACTTTCTTAGATCTCATCGTCCTGATCATCGTAGAACTTCATATCGTCCTCAGTGATCTCGTTATCATCGTCATACTCAGGCTCGTCCTGCATAGCGGACTTGCTGTTTCCGCCGCCGTTCTTTTTCTTCATCAGGAAGAAGCCTGCACCGCCGACACCGATCAGAGCGATCGCACCGAAAACGAGCATCATACTGTTCTTATTCATCGGCACAGGCTTTGCCTGAGCTGCGGAGTCAGTTGCATCTTCGCCGTCCTCAGCAGTTTCCTCTGTGTCTGCGGTATCTGCACCGTCGCCGGACTGCACTCTGCCGTTTGCCTTTTCAGCCGCCTGAGCTGCCTGTTCGGGCGTGATCTTCTTTTTCTCATCATCGTCCTCAGCTCCGGCATAAAGCAGTGCGTACAGATCGTAATCGTCAACTTTGTTCAGGAAAAATACCTGATCTTCGGCATTCTCCGCAGAATAGTTGATAAGCACATAGAACACATGACCGTCCTTTGTAGTAACGGCGATGAACTGCATTTCCTCGGAATTGTAGACAATTCTTTCGGACTTGATAAGCGTTGCATTACCGTCCGTATCGTAATAGGAATCGCCGTAATAATCAGGCTCAACCTCAGTTGTTCCTGCTTCGGCAAGATCGCTCATGACCTCACGGAACTTCTCCATATCATCGGATTCTTCTGAAACAGAAGAAGTCACCTCAGTATTGGAGCTTTCCTCTGTATCGGCAGTTGTCTCCGTAGTATCTGCCGAGCTGTCCTCATCGACCGCAGTAGTTTTAGCCGCATCCTCTCCGGCAGAAGCCCTCTCAGCGGCAGAAGCGGTAATACCGCCTACACTTGCTGTTGCAAGCATGAAAGCTGCAAGCATAGAACTAAAAAACCTTGCTTTCATTTGTATCCTCCTCGGAATTTGTATTGATTGATATTTCGCCGTTTGCAAGCGCTTCAAGCATATCGTCCGTAATGCCCTGTGAACGAAGGCGCATGAGTGTGTCATGCTCCTTTGTCACAAGACTGTTTACGTCCTTGATCTCACAGCTAAAAACTACGGCGAGCTGAGAGTGTTCAAGCACTCTCGCTTCGGACTCCAGTTTTGCAAGTTCCTCCTTATCGGACTGGATTCGCTTTCGCAGGAAGTCCTGTCGCTGATGATTCTCAGCGATCTTTTTGTCTATTCGCTCCATAGCCCCTCCTTAATACAGCACCAGTCGGGGATCAATGTAGTCCCAACCGTAGCCGTCCGTGTCTATATAAATGTGGAAATTCACATTTCCTGCCGTTGTTTTTGCAAACTCCTGTCCGTCATTGACCGTATCGCCCTCAGAGAAGCCACTCAGAAGCACAGCATTTGCAATGGTGACTTCCGTATCACGCTCCGTACCTCCGCTGCCGTCATACCAATACTCCACATCGTCCTTGCGAATGGTGATCTTGTTATCGTCGGTATTCACATCGGTGATCTTGCCCTTGAACGGAGCTTTGAGCCTATCGCCATTGGTGCAGTACACCTTGATACCCTGATACAGACCGTCGCTGTCGGTGTTCCACTCCGTCATTTCATAGCCGAACTCTCGTTTCAGCGAGTAATCACGAATCGCAGCACCTGGAAGAAGATTGTGCAAAGTCTGATGATTACCGTACATCGTTGCGGAATCCTCTGCGCCGACTAACAGTGCATAATACTGTAAGCGTTCATCGGAATGTGACATACTGCTGAGTTTGTCAGCAATGACCTCATCAAAGGTCTTGTTCTGCTTGACATTGTAGTAGAGCTTGCATTCCGTTTTCCACTTGTACTTTTCATAGTAACCGTACATACACACATCGTTCAGACTGCTGTTCCAGATATGGGTATCTGTCGGAGATACCAAGAACCACGCATCTGTGCCGTCCCAACCCCAAAAACTGCGGTCGTGACGCTCTCCGCCGTGCATAAAGAAAAATGTGTCGGTATCGTTGTCGATGTAGTAGAACGGGTGGCTTGTGCCGGAATACCAGCGGTGATCCATGATGAAGAAGCCTGTTTCTCTGTAATCGTCTTGCGCATCAAGCACACGGTAGCCGTCTGTGATGCAGAGATAACCGTCATCGTCCTCATACTGCGAAAGCTCTGATGTGATCGCAATCGGCTTGAAACGGTACTTATAGGGCTGCCCGTCATAGATATAAGCGTCCTGTTCGGCTCTGTAATATGTTCCCGATGAAGCGTTCCCACCGCCCCAATAGTTGTATGGGGAAAGCTCCTCCCAACGGGACTGATTATCATACCAATAGACGAACTCATATTCCTCATTGAAGATTTCTTCAAGCAGATCTTCTGTATCGCCGTCAAATTCCCAATAGTAAATATCATCGTTATCGGCATCGAAATCATAATAATAGGCACAGAGGAACGACCACAGCTTGTAGGTGTCGAAGTCATACACAGGATCATAGTCATAGACCGAAGAACGTCCCCACACCCATTCATCAGGTGTGTCGGTGAGGTCGCCAGTGTTTGCGCCGAAAGCCGCAAGACCGTTTTGCCAGTCAGCAGAACTGCCGACCTTGCGTATCTTCTGATTGAGGTTATAGGCAAGCTCCGTGTAGTATTTCTCAGCTTCGGAGAGGTCATAATCCTGAGCCGCATAAGTGCCGAGGGTGAAACCGCTGTGCGAGGAAGTTGCAGAGAATATCATCGTAAATACTGCAAATGCAAGCAGTATCACAATGACAGGTATCGCCAGACAAAGAAAGAACTTCTTGACCTCGCTCTCATAGACATTCTTCACGAATTTCCAAGCAGCTTTTAGTGCTGCGGAGATCGTGTCCTTTGCCCTTTTCTTCTTTTCCGGCTTCGGCTTTTTCCGCTTCTTGTAGCTGTCATGTTTGTCTTTCAGCTTGCTTTCCTGACGGCTCAGGCGGTTATTGGACTTCGATTTCTTGTCATTCAGACGGTCACGCTGTTTTTCCTTTTTCTGCAAACGCTGGGGCTTGCTGACCTTTTGTGCAGTCGGCTCTACCACACGCCTTTTTGCAGAGTCGATAGCGTGAAGAAAATCGTTGTCCTGATCTTCGTTGACCGCCTTTTGCCAAGCGGACGCTTTCATTCTGCCTGCGGTATAGGTGGCAGGCTTAAATGCAAGCAGTCCCGGACTACTGAGCTTTGTGATCTTACGCTGATTTCTCAGTTCTTTGGTGCGGAACTTGTTTTCAGTCCTGAGCTGTTTGCGCTCAAATTTCAGCTCACGCTTTGTCTGCTGATACGCCTGTAATCGGCGCTTGTTCATAGCCTTTCGGAGCTTATTTCCGTGGGCAGGCTTGACCTTTGCCTTGTATTCAGCTTTCGCTTGTTTCAGGGCAGTCTTAGTTGCTGCCATTTTCGGCTTGCCTGTTTTCGCCTTGTAGAGCCTGTTATCGGCTCTCTTTAGCTGAAACTTCGCCCTTTCAAGTTTGTACTGCTTCTTTGTTTTCAGGTGGTGATGCATACCCTTGACAGCATCGACCGCCGTGCGGCCCATGAGAAATACACCACGGTGATAATCGTCCACCGCTTCACGGGTGTACTTCTGTTTGAGCTTGTTGCGAACTTCACGCTGGGCAGTCTCCGATGTTTTCATAGCGACAGTCTCCGCAGCGAGTGCCGTATCGACTGCCGTCTGCGTAACATCGTGAACTGTGAAATTCACAGCACGGGCATTTGCCTTGAACAGCTTGCCCTTCATGGTCTTGGGCTGCCATGATTTTATTGTCCGTGTGACCGAGGGCTTATCGCCAGTGATACGGTATTTTGCATTAGCGACCTTGTGAATGATACCCCTGCCGCCGTGGTGCATCTTCTCGCCACGGACGATATATGCACGGGTATGAAATCGACCTCGGCTGTTTGCTTCACGGCGGAAGTCTATCTGAAACAGCTTCGACCGTCTGCTGACTTTATCGAAACGTGCCTGCGCTTTGCGGAGGTTATTTTCTTTTCTCTGTAAGCTCATAAATCCTCCATTCTGCGCAGTTTATACGTCACCAACTTTGGTTGTCATTAAGCGGTACATCTGCGTATCAGTCGGGAACTTATCCGTAAACGGCAGAAGCACCTTATCATAGCGGATAAGTCCTTCGCCCGGACCGCTGTTCGTGACATACTTCATCTGCTCTTTGGAAATGTGCAGTTTTTCCGCTAAAATATCACGGTCGCCTGCGGCTTGATTCAGCATATACACGAAGTCCGAGTTATCAAAGATGTTCTCGACCTCCTGAGAAGAAAGCAAGTCCTTGACATTTTGGGTGATACCTGTCGGCACTCCGCCCCATTTACGGAAACGCTTCCATATTTCAGCAGAATATTTCGCCGTCTGCTCCTCTTTCAGCAGGAGATGAAATTCATCAATATAATAGCGAGTAATCTTCTTTTTTTCACGGTTCGCAGAAACCCTGTTCCATACCGTATCCTGCACGATAAGCATACCGACCTTTTTTAGTTGATTGCCCAGCTCCTTAATGTCAAAGCAAATAATTCTGTTTGTCATATCAATATTTGTCCTGTGGTTGAACAAATTCTGAGAGCCGTTGACAAACATTTCAAGGGAGTTTGCCACACGCAGAGCGACCTCACCCTCGTTATGAAGCTGTTCCTGCAAATCAGACAACAGCGGCATCTTTTCGACCGTAGGTTCATTCTGAACAAAGTCCTTGTAAATACGCTGTACGCACTTGTCAATGACCGAGCGTTCTTCCGCAGACAGACCGTAACGACCGCCGACAATGATCTCACAAAGAGAAATCAGAAAATCGGACTTATTGGCGATAACTTCCATAGGATTGCTGAAAAGATAATCATCAATGGTTATATCCATTGGATTGATATGCTGTTCACTGTTTGAAGCAATGCGGATAAGCTGTCCTTGCAAAGCTGAAACAAGCGGATAATACTCACCTTCGGGATCGCAGATGATAATATCATCGGGAGTCGTCAAAAAGCAGTCGAGGATCTCACGCTTAACGCTGAAGCTCTTGCCTGCGCCCGGTGTTCCGAGGATAAGTCCGTTCGGGTTTTTGAGCCTTGATCTGTTGGCACGGATCATATTGCCCGACAGCATATTGATACCGTAGTAGGTAGCCTGTCCGTCCTGGAAAAGTTCCTTTGTTGTAAATGGTACGAAAATAGCGATGCCGCTGGTGTGCATCTCACGGCGGACGGGGATCTCGTTATAGCACAGCGGAAGTGTGGAAAGGAGCGTCTGCTCCTGCCGATAGTCATAAGGAAACATCATGCAGTTGTTCTTCTGGCAAGTTCTTTTAAGCATCTCAGAAAGCAGTTTCAGCTCTTTCTTCGATTTTGCGTATGCCCTCAGCGAAATGCTGATATGGAACAATCGCTCATTTTTGCTGTTCAGATCACCGAGGAGTTTTTCTATATCCTCGATATACATCTTGATCGCAGGGGGCAGAATGTCGGGATCGTAGCCGGACTGTGATGCTTTTTTCTGTTCGTCGATCTTCATCTGCTCCACATTGGTGAGCTTCTTCTTGACGAATTTCAGGGCATCTATCTGGTCCAGCGGTTCGACATGAATGTTCACGCAGAACAGATTCTGCATTTCAAGGAAGTCCTTGAGAATTTCATCGGGCAGCTCTCCGGCGAGGATATTCATACCCCACACAGCGCCGTAGGCATTGCCGATCTCAAAATCGCTCTTATTGAATTTGAGCGAGGGCGGACAGATGAAATCCTTTGTGTCCATTCCTGCCCTCAGCATTTCGCCCCAATCGAAAATGAATGGGGAATTTCTGTAAGGGTTCAGGGCATAATACAGAGCTTCAAGCCGCTGTCTGCCGTCAAGCAGTTCCGCTTCGACACCAAAGGCTTTGAAGCCCTTGATAACATCGTTCTTAATGCTCATGAGCTTTGCCCTTGCCGCCTTGTATGATGTGGATTCGATACCGAATGTCAGGAACTTACGAGCTGACTGACCGTTGCTGCCTTTCAGGAGCTTGTCGGTAAGCATTTCGCTGTATTCCTTGCGGATAGAGTTGAAATCATCGTCGTGTTCGGGTATCTGCACCGTTTTGACGAGCTTTGCCTTTGATCTGTTCTGATTTTCAAAGGTAAGCTGAAATTTGATCGTATTGTCAAAGAGATTGATCACATCGCAATACTTGGAAAAGATATTGTTCTGCTCATCAAACTCTGCAATGGAGTAGTTGGCATCGTAAAACTGCACCGTCAGGGAAAAGAAGTTTTCGCTGACCTGACACACACCGTCCTTGTACATACAAAGAAACGGTATCGTGTTCTGCACAGTATTCTTACCGCCGTTTTCACTCCTGATCTCCGCCATTCGTGCGGAGAGTATCTTTTTCTCCTCTTTTGTAAGCTGTGAGGCAGGCTTGCCCATGATAACAGCCGACTTCGACTTATTATCACTTAACTTGGCATTTCTCTTTCTAAAGCCCATTGTGACCTCCGTTTATTTCAAAGCGGAGACACCGAAAGTTATACTATTATATATAAGAGCCGTATCAGCCTTTTCTTTCGGCATCTCTCAACTTCTTCTTGATTCTGTTGTATTCGATCTGTCTTTCGATAGAAACGAAAATGTTTGTTGTTCGGTAATATCGCTTTCTCGGTCTTGTGAAGTATTCACGCATGAACTTCACCTGTTTCTCCAAGAACACCCCGTTTTTCTTGTAAATGCCGCAGAGTATCGCAGGTGCGGCGACCGCACCCATAGCGAAGATCGCTCCCGACATTCCGATAGACGCTCTTGTGAGAAAGTACACAGGCGCACCAAGAACAAGACCGATACCGAAGCATATTACCTGTCTTTTTGTAAATCCCATGATGAACTTCTCTTTGATGTCGTTCAAGTCCTTTGGGATCGGTACATAATGTGCCATAAAACCTCCGATCTTGTTCTCAATGTGCGCTAAACACAGATTTTGAGATAGCTCCTGTGCGGAGAATCGTGAAGATAAGTGCTGCGGTATAGCCGAGAAGCAGTCCCATTTGCAGGATAACGCCGTCTGTACTTGCATTCAGAGCAACGATTGCATTGGAGAAAAGCGTCTTGAAAATACCGAGTGCCACTACGATAAAGAACCCCTGGAAAGAAAGAGCGAGAAGCTGTTTGATCCAGTTCTTACCGATAGAAGCCCATTCACCGCTGTCCATCATTGTAGCCATAGGGATCGGTGCAATGCTGAGATACATAAACACCTCGATGATACGGCTTGCAAGTGTGATAACGATAGCGACTATCAGTATCAGCACCCCAAGATGAACGATCAGGGAAATAAACCACACCGTCATCAGCTCGCCCAAGCTCAGACCGCTGAGAGCCGTCCTGTTGATGGAGAGCGTCTCGGAGAGATAATCTCCGCTGCCGAATAGTGTGGCAAGCCCGTTGGAGCATACCGTTGTGCCAAACGAGAATAGTGCCGAAGCGATGTAATAGGTGTTGGCGACCAAAATTACACCGCAAAGTGCTTTTATGATCCATTTTATAAAAATAGAATCATCAAAGTCTTTGAAGTTATTTCCTCGCAGTACCATCTGTATCAGTTCATTCAGCAGGATAACTGTCAGAATGAAACCGCCGATAGGCACTACGACATTGTTGCAAAGCGTTTCGATCGTTGTCCAGATCGTTGTTCCGCCAGTACCGCCGCCAGTAAACTGTGACGGGTGCTGAGTTACGAAGTCATTGACAAGTCCGCCGCTGCCGCCCGTTCCTGTTGTCTGCAAGAACGTATCGGACAGGAGGTCGGAAATGCCGTCGAATTGGCTTGTTATACCGTCTTTGAACAGGTCTTTACACCAATCTTCCAGTGCATCGATCGCATCGCTGATAATTCCCATTATTCATCACCTCCAATCGTGGGAGTGACTAAAGGTCTGTCATATTTGACAAGCTGCCGAAGCTCCAGTTTGGAGGGCAGAAGGTCACGGCAGAAATAAGCAGAGCCGAAGTGATTGCCCTTAGTGGTACATTCCATGTTCTGCCGTGTATGGTAGTCCACACGCCCGTCAAAGGAGAGCATCTGAATTTCGTTGTTGAAAATCTTATATCTCGCCTTGCCTTGAATACTGTTCACGGGCAGGAGCAGAGCGAAGGGCTTCTGAAAAGAAAAAGCTCTTTTTAAGACTTCATTCTTTTTGCTGAATGGGGGATTGGACACAAGAATGTCCCAATATTCGGGTTCATACCTGAAAAAGTCCTGTCCCTCCTTCAAGCTGCTTCGCTCCACTTCATAGCCTTTTTCCGAAAGAAACTGATAGAAAGCACTCCATTCCTCATCGAACGGACACCATATCTTCTTATCTTTCGGAAGAAACTCCAGTAACGGTTCTACCGCATAAAATGGTGTGTAGACCTCATCTCCTGCACTTGTTCGGTTAGCTGTCAGATAACCGATGTTTATTCCCATTCTGTCTTATCGCTCATACCCACCACAACCCACCGCTGAGCGACCTTTCATAATTCTATTGGAACGGCATTATTTATATAGCGTTCAGCCGAGGTTTACGCTTGTCTCTTTTCTTGATTAGCCGTGTGTCAGATTACACTGCACCCGTCATCATACCCTCAAGTACGGGAACGAGAATGATAGCAAGCAGGATCAGACCAAGACCAGCCATAAGCTGCTTCATGCCCTGAGACTTCGCACCGGGGTTATCGTTGCCGTAACCTTCAAGGAGGTTTACGACGCCCCAAAGCGAAACACCGCCGCCGATCAGGCAGATAACGCTCTTGAGGACGGTGCAGGCAGTAGTGATGAAGGACGAGGTATCGACCTCGCCTGTGCCTGCTGCGAATGCCTGAGTTGCACAGGTAGATGCCATGATGCCTGCAACAGTGCAGAACATCGTTGCCTTCTTTGCACCACGGGTGAGCTTAGAGAGCCACTTGTGCTTAGGTGCAGAGGTAGTGGTTGCTGTCTCCATAGCGGTAGCATCGACCGCAGAAATATTCAGTTCGTTCATAGGTAAAAAGTCTCCCTCAAAAAATAAAGTAAAGAATGTCCGCAGCTTCAACCGATTATCTCTTTGTTCGGTTTCTTCACTGTCCGAGTTAAAATCCGACATATATCTCTTTTTCGTCGGTTTCCTCAGAATTTTGAGTATCAGCGGTTTCTGTTTCTGTTGCTGATACTGTTGTAACTTCCTGTCCGGCGGCCGTCATATCAACACCATACCCCGTGAACTTCTCCTGTTGAGACAGTCTCAAACGCATCGCCTTTTGGTCACTCACATATTTTTCGATGTTGAACCCCATCTCAGGATTATCGTCCAAAAGCATTGGATATTGCTTATGACGGGTAATGTCAAACTTGTCCGAGAAGAACGGACGCACTCCTCGCACCTGTAAGATACATTTACCGCCGTCCATGACCGCCAGTTCGTCTTGACTTTTCAGCTCTTTTCCGAGCTTCTGATAGTTCATACCGTAGCTCTCGCTCTGACCTCTGTTCGTAGAGGTATTAAAGGAGTCGATTGTCTCTTTGCCGAGACTTTCACTGATCTCCTTTAATGTTGACTTCTCCTTACCGCCCAAAAACAGCATCGTATCACAGTTGCCTTCGATCGTATCTGCATTATCTTTATAAATAGCCTTTAGCTGGCTCTTAGCTTGCAAGATGATACTTGCCGATATTTCACGGCTTCGAATAGTCGCAATGAGCTTCTCAAACTGCGGTATTTCGCCAAATAGTGATAAGTAATCCTTTGATATAATCACCAGATTTTCCCCCACTCCACACCGTGCGTGACAGTTTCCCGTCACACGGCGTTCCATCATTTTCAGAATATTTTTAGTGCATATGTAGCCCTGTTACTGTAATTTGATTTTGTAGCTTAAATTTCTGCCATACGCAACAGGAATAATAGGTCTGTCATGAATCCAACGCATTTGCTTGGATTTTCCGTAGTTGTCTGCGATGAACCTTGACCGTATTTCACCTGATTTTTCTACCGAACATTGCCTGCTGTTGTGATTTGCACCACTTAGCATTTTTTGAATCGGATAGCCGATTTCGGCAAAATCCGCACTGACGTGTGTCGCCATTTTATAGTAGTTGTGCAGTCCGCATATTAAAGAATTATGCAGACTGATATTTTTATCAAGCGATTTCTGGTCGTTATGGTTCAGTATACGTTTTGTGCTTTCAGCGACTTTCTTTTTGGCTCTGTTTTTTGCCTTATTGGTCATATGTGATTTTACTGCAAATTTCTTACCTTTTGGCACTGCTCGGATTTTTAATCCCAGAAATTCCATATAGATCTTTTTCAGATTGGTAATTCCTGATTTTTCCTCGCTGATGTCCAATGAAAGCCGCTCTTTCAGCCATTTCACAACGGCTGTGTAGGTTTTCTTTGCTGTGTGATAATCTCTGCAAAAGATTTTGAAATCATCGGCATATCTTACGATATAGATCTCTTTCAGCTCACTTTTCTCCCGAAGCATCGTCCATTTTTGTGACCTGTCTATGACAACATTTCCCTTTTTATCGGTCTTGCTGTACTCCCTGTCCACTCTTGTCGGCATCATTTCCCATTGGCTGGCAACCCACCAGTCAAGTTCATTCAGCACGATATTGGACAGCAGCGGCGATAAAATACCGCCCTGCGGTGTTCCTGTTTCGGGGCTTGTTACAATGTCATTGAACAATATATCCGCCTTTAACATTGCTTTGATGATTGCAAGGACTTTCAAATCCTGAATGCCCATTGCCCAGATTTGCCGTATCAGCTTTGCGTGGTTGATGTTGTCGAAAAATCCCTTGATGTCAACATCTACAACATAATGCAGATTCTGTAATTGAATCATTTTATAGCATTGTGCGATTGCATTCTGTGCAGACCTGTACGGTCGAAACCCATTGCTCCGCTCATGAAATTTTGCTTCACAGATAGGCTCTAAAACCTGTAACACGCATTGCTGTATCAGCCTGTCCCATATGCTCGGAATACCAAGCGGACGCTGTTTGCCGTTCCCTTTATCAATATAGACTCGGCGTACTTGTTTCGGCTGATAAAATTGCAGTTTATTTCTGACCTTTTCTACGACTTTCTGAATCGGATATTTCTGTATATCTGTGATGATTTTTCCGTCAACTCCGGCAGTAAAACTGCCTTTGTTCTTGCAGATGTTCCGGTACGCAAGCACCACATTTTCTTCTGAAACAATCAGCTTCATCAGATGTCTGAACTGCTTTCCCTGCCTGCTTTGCTCATATAAATTGCAGAGCTTCTCTTGCAAGCCGTACCGATACATATTCTTTTCTGATTTGTTTACAGTTTCCTTCGTCATAGTAACCACCGCCTTTCAGCGTGTTTTTTCTTTCTCATACCCGAAGCTATGAAATCACCTTGTGATTACTACATATACATATTGAATATTCTGAAAATGACTTGTGCCTATCCCTCCACGGCTTATTATCACCGTTTCATTGGTACTGTGGCACTACTCTCACAGTCCTGAATCAGCTTATACGGATTGCTCCGCTTTCGTCTGAACATCAGTATAGAAATGTGAATTTCACCGACTGGACTGCTTTCCACGTTCCATTATTCTTAGCATTGGTACAACTTAGGTCAATCCTTTAGTCCTGCAAGCATTATCCTCGATATTCTCAGGATACGTGCCGCCTGTAACAGCACAGGGAGTTTCATACTAACAACTTTTACTCCACCCCGCCTGCGTGCATTTTGCACCCCGACATTTCTATCGGTCATTCGTTTAGAACCGTACACTCGGATTTTTGTCGGACTGTATTTCAAGTCATTCTAACCATATTGCACCGCCGTCCGCACTATAGGCAGTACACCGCACCTCTGCGGCGCTTTCCTCATCTGAAATTGCTTTCTCCGTTAGGACTGCTCTCGCACGACTTCCACGGGCTTACGACCTCTGCATTTCACACTGCATAGCCGTCCGTAGTTTTAACGTGAACCTTTCCGGGCGTTACTCCCTCATTCGATTCATCAGAATAATAGTTCTACGTAACTATTTTATTGTTACGTGCCGCACCTTTTCAGTACGGAACGTGTCACACTATTGGCGAACTCGTCTAACAAACAGCGTACATGATAGTCCAGCTTTCCGCCCGGTGAATTATCTGCTTTTGTGCAGAGTAGGTTGAAAAGCTGGGAATACATTATCGCCACAAGGAAGTTGAATGTAGCGTCTGTATCGGAGATGATTATGAAAAGCGCACTCAGCTCGTCACCGAGCTTGTCGAGGTGCAGCTCATCGTAGGAGGTGATCTCCAAGACCTCATCTATTGCAAAAGGCGCGAGTCTTGTGGAACAGGAAATCAGGATAGATTTTGCCGTCTTGCCTGCTGCCAACTTGTAAGCCTTGAATTGTTTGAGTGCAAATGCACCCAAGCGCCGTTGTTCGGCATCGGGTTTCGTTTCAAAGATGTCACCGTAATCAGCCATGACTTCGGGATCTTCGTGCTTTGTGCCGTTCAGCCAGCACTCCACGATCTCAAATTCAAGGTCGATACAGTTCTTAAACTCCTCATCGTCCTCACGGCACTCCGAATTGTTGATCATGTCGATCAGCGTTTCAAAATTCCATTGATCTTCGGGATACATAGCGAAAATCAGAGCGATATATGCCGTGTATAGGAGCTTTTCAGCTTTTACCCAAAAGTCATCGCCGGACGGCTGCTGAGAAGAAGTAGTATTCTTGATAAGGACTTCCACGAATTTGAGAATGTCCTTCTCACGGTTTTTCTTGCTGATGTATGCAAACGGATTGTAGTGCATCGACTTCGCAAAATCAATGGTATTGAACACCTTGATCTTGTAAGGCTCATAAACAGGGATATATCTGCCTTTTTTGTCTTTGAGATAGTTTCCCTTATCATCCCTGCGGTACACAACTTTCCCGTCAACTCGTTTCGGGCGGCCCCTTTGGAGCATTCTTCCGCATTCCACAAGCACCGTACCCTTCGGGTCGGTCACTACATAAGAGGAGTGCATCTGCATCAGGTTCGGCTTCACGAAAAATCGTGTCTTACCTGAACCTGAACCACCGATCACAAGAATGTTCTTGTTTCGGGCGAATTTTGGTGCAGAGGGCTTGCCCATTGTAAGAGATTCCGTCCGTGTGAGAATGACATTGTTTTCGGGGCAGGATAAGTCCATATATGGCTCAATATCCTTTTCACCGCCCCATACGGCAGAGCCATATTCCTCACCCTGGCGGAACTTCTTTTTGTTTTTCGATTTGATATAGAGAACAAGTCTCATGACACCCGCCAGTACCAACCCGAATAAAATATCCGACGGGTGTAAACTGGGAAAGATTCGTGCAAATGCCACACCGAGATTGCTCATGAAAGGCAGGATTTTTTCCTGAAATCCCTCGCCCTCAGCGGTACGGTATGCAAAGCCGATCAGGTTGCCCACATAAGAGAAAACTGCATAGGGAACAGCCTTGATGATCAGCTTTTTGAGCTTCCTGGTGTTAAGCTGCAATCAGCAGTCTTATCCTTTCTCACAGTATCGGCATCAAAAATCGCCGTAAAAGTATCATCGCCCCTTGCCCGTGGAACGGGTGCAGGCTGGAAGTGGTTATAGATCACCGTCTGTTCTCCCTTGTTTTCTCTCTCTGTTTCTGTTTGCGGGGCTTGCTCCTGAGCTTCTGCGCCTGCTGCTGCATCTGCTCACGGGTGAACTCACCACGCTTCTGTGTCTTGCCCTGTCCCTTGCCGACATACTCTGAAAATGCTCTCTTGAAATCCTCTGTTTTGGCAGCGGAAAAGAAAACATGATAGGTAGGCGGCGAGGTGCTTTTATCTCTTTTCAGGGCAAAATCTACATCGTATTTTCGTGCGGTTTTCAGAAAATCCCCGATATTCCGGTCTGAAACCTCAATGCTGTCGAGCTTTGACGGAGACTTTGCCTGCAACTGCTTGTAGGTCATTCGTCCCTTTTTCTCTGCCTTACCCGACATAAACTCCTGCAATGCCGATTTCAGCACATCGGCGGTCATTTTCTCCGCCTTGATCGAAATGTCGATGGTTTTCTTCGCACCGCTTTCGTAGTCGGACGGCATTACGCATCACCGCCTTCGTTTCCTTCGGGCATCTCAAACGTGCTGAACGCTTCGTTCTGGAGCCAGCGGATAAAGTCGCTCATTGCCGCACAGACCTCATCTTCGTTCGGGGAATGGAAAAGAATTGTTTGTCCGCCGTTAACGTCCATAGCGACAATACAGGGTTCGTCAACAACACGATCCTCCGCATAGTCAATGGGGCAGATTTCCACGCTGACTGCGATCAGGTTATCGTAGTTGATAATATCGTTACTCTGTGTCAGGATATTCTTAGCCATGATTTTTCACCTCCCGTAAAAGCTCATAGAGCTTGTTGTGATATTCCTCCTGAAGCTCGTCAAAAGAAGAAAACACGGTGTCAAGCGTTTTTCTGTCTATCCTGTCACCGAGCATATCCATGACAATCGCTTCAAATTCGCTGTGAAAGCTGTAAAACAGGTCGTTTACAGACTTTCAGGCGGCTTCGGGATCTGCGTCCTGCTTATAATAACCGAGCTTTTCCCATACTTGCTTGTCGGGACAGTAATAGCGATACATCTTGCCCTCACCGCAGGGGATAGCATAACCGAAGTCGAGCGCACCCTCACGGAGTCCCTGCTTGAGCGCAGCGACACTGATACCGCTTGTCTGTGCAATCTCGGTAAGAGCGACGTTTCTGCCCGTAAAAGCAGGATTGTCCGCCTTCTTCTTTGCAGCCATAAAAACACCTCCTTTCTCGGTCAGACAGCCACGCCATAGCCGAAATCACGCCTGATCTGTTCGTCAATGTTACGGCTCTCACAACCTTCGTTAAAATGATAAGTCAGTACCTCGTTGTAGAGGGAACTAATGAAATATCTGCGGAAGTCCTTAATATCGTCAATCAAAGCCATTTTTTCAATGACACTTTCGACCATGTAGATATTGGCTTTAAGCATCTTTGACTGAATAACGGTTCTGGGGAATGCTGTACCTCTGAGCGTGGTATAGGGCAGAGGTGAACATATCTCATCAACGATAAAGCCAACGATTTCATCTGCTTCTGCATAACCGTCCCGACCGTCCTGACAGAGCCAGTCACCAAGATGCCAGTAGTCGAGATTCTCCCTGATAACTTCCGTGTAATACTCAACTTCTTCTGCGTTATATCCGTCGGTCACTCTCTCAGCAGATTTTTCAACACCCGAAATGTTGAAAGTTGGCTTTGCCGCCGCAGGAATGATAGAGGATTTATCACTCAGTAATTGATTTTTTTGTATTGAATTGTAAGTATTATATTGTCCCTGATTTTCAGACAGCGGAGTTTCAGCAGGTGGATTGTCCAGATACGGGTTTTCCACCCCCTGTTTTTCGTCCGCAGAAGAAACAGCAGCTTTTGCCTTGCCGCCCTCACGAATCGTGATAGCCTTGCGTCTGGTCTCGGCTTCAAGCTCGTCAGCTTCTTCCTTGCTGACAGGAACATCAAAAAAGCTGTACACATATTCAAAGCAATTATGAACGCTCTCGTTAGACAGGAGCTTTGTACGAACCAGATAGCCCAAGTCAATCAGTTTGTTCACAGCGTTATGCACGGCAGTCTTGCCCTCTTTGCAGATAGCTTTCAGTCCTGACATAGAGAAATTCCAGCTATTCGGCAGAGAAAGAACCTTCATCATAAAGCCGATCAGTTTGTTTCTGATCTTATTGCTCCTGATGAGCTTTGCACTGATAATGGTGAAATTACTGTCCTTCTTTACACGGTTCAGGGTAGCGTTATCTGCTGTGAAAGTCTCCATTTCTATGTCATACTTCGGGATAGAGTCGTCCAGTTCAGAGTATTCATAGAAATCATAGAGATAGCTGATCCTGCCCGTAGGGGACTCATTTGGCATCAGCAAGGTCTTTTTGACATATCCCCATTGCTCCAGTTCAGCAAGCTGAGACTTGATCGCTGTTTCCCCGTCCTCACAGATAGCCACAAGTCCGGCTATCGTGAAATTCCATGAAGGCGGCAAGTCATTGATCTTACCGAGCAGTCCTATCGAATCACAGCCGATATTGGTTGAACGCACAAAGCAGTTGCTTAGAACGGCATAGCCGCCTGACCTATGTACCCGGCAGATCGTATCTGGTATTGTCTTTTTTGCTTTTTTCATCTTGTCCATTTCTCTCACCTCGGCTTACGCTCCGTACACAAATTCCATATTGGATATTCGCAGCTTGTTGACCGCATAGACATGACCATACGGCTTCTGCACCACAAGGAGGAAACCTCTCTTGCACAGCTCATACACAGCGGTACGAAGCTCATCGAAAGTGAACTGCGAAAGCTCACTGTAATGGCGAAGCTCATCGACCGTAACGTAGTCAAAGTCTGAATGGTTAAGCATAGCCGTCAGCAGTTCGTCACAGGCTTTGGCTTCAAAATGGTAATTGAGCAGATTGATCTCAGTAGGGTTCGGCATAGAAAGACCTCCTTGACAAGTTTCATCTGAAATAAAAAAGCTCCTCATCATCCTGTTTGTGTACAGGCTCAGTGAGAAGCGATGTGCAATATTCAATTTTTAGGCATAAAAATAGCGGACAGCACTTCTGTTATGAAACACCGTCCGCTATTGTCCATTATTCAATTTGCTTTGTCAACAGGCTTTCTACCGTTTGTTTTAGGGTTTCTACCAACTTTCTACCAACCTTGACGGCGGTAGGTATCTACCAAGTTTCTACCCAAAATCTTAAATCAGGTAGATTTTTGAGTTTGACGAAATAGCGCGGTTTCTGAGATTTCTACCTCAAAAAGTGACGTAAAATAGAGTTCTAAATGTCTCTTAATGACCACTAAGGGATACTAATGCCGAATAGCGTCAATAATACCATAAAAAGAATACAAGTCAATAAATAAAGACGTTGTTTTAAGAAACTCATAAGAATTCCCCTCATCTATAAAGACGTGCAATAACAAATAAAGTTGCAAACAAAAAAAAATCTCTCTCGTACTATCCCGCAGAGGCACCTGATGTTTTTCAACACTCTCGGTGCAAACAGCATTACCAAAACATATCGTAACAAATCACCCCAACAAAAAAGGGCAGCCCACGCCGCCCTAATATGTATTATTTTTTCTTAGCCATAAGCCCTATCATTATAAGCACTACCACCGCACCGCCACCGATACAGCCGAAAAGCACCCAATCGGTCTCAGTGTTCTGGGTGGAGTTTTTCTGTGCCTTGATGACCCCCTGCTCCGCCATAGCCTCCGCCGCAGAGCTTTCCGTCACAATGGAGCTGTCCTCCGTCTGAGGGCTGTCCGCATACACCGCCCACGGTATTATCATCATAAGCGACATCACAGCCGCCCCAAGCCCCGACAAAAGCTTTCTCGTCCTCATATAAAAAGACCTCCTCCGATACGCCATTTATCAACAGCAAAGCTTTATCACAGAGCTGCTTAAAGTTTTCCTCATTCAATTATACACATTTTCCAATAAAATTACAAGCAGAATTTTGTACAAATCATACATTAGTTTACACAACAATATACACAACACCTCACGAATTACAAATAAATCGCTGTAAATTTTGATTTATCAGTTTATTAATTGTGTATTGTCACAAAAATATATAGCAAAATTCATCAAAAATAGCATTGAAAATCTTGCTCATATGTGATATAATAACGAATAGCAACATACTGTTCACACTTTACTTGTAAGGAGGTCTTTATTTTGGAAGAACGTATGCAAATTATACAGGCAGCAGGCAACAGCAAGATACAGATAGGCGTTATACCGGGTCACTATGCAACTAACCACTCGCATATCAATTATTATGTAGATATAACATCTCTTAAAACTGGTTATAAAATGGCAAAGGAAGCCGCAAAGGCATTGGCAGCCACCTATGTTTCAACACATATCGACACTATCATATGCCTTGAAGGCACAGAGATCATCGGTGCCTTTCTCGCTGAAAGCCTTGGCGAAAGCGGTATAAACAGCGGTGCAGACGTAAATGTAGTAACACCTGAGCTGAACGCTGTAAACCAGATGATATTCAGAGATAATACTCAGAAGAAAATATGGGGCAAACAGGTGCTTCTGCTTATCGCTTCCGTTTCAACCGGAAAGAGCATAAACAGAGCAATGGACTGTCTGAAATACTATAACGGCAACCTTGTAGGAATAGCTTCCATATTCTCCGCTATCAAAGAGAACAACGGCACTGCTATCCACGCCCTTTTCACAGAAAAGGATCTGCCTGATTACATGACATATACATCATCAGAATGCCCAATGTGCAAATCAGGACAGAAGGTCGATGCTTTGGTAAACAGCTTCGGCTATTCAAAGATATAGCTTGTAACTTCATTCTCCATAAAAATAACGTTAAAGGGACGGAATTTGACTTCCGCCCCTTTTTCTTTTGCAAAAATGTCAAATCAACGGGCGAACACTGTTCGCCCCTACATACAAACAGCGTATTTACGTCGTTTGTAGAAAATTGAGGCGTCACGCTTGTTTGAGCCTTTTTTCTTTTGCAAATAATGTGTAGGGGCGACCTGAGGTCGCCCGCTTTGTTTCACCGCTATGACGTATACTTTATCCAAACAAATGTGAAAACTTCTTTTTAAGTCCAGCCTTGTCAAAAGCAAGTCCAAGCACTATATAAAGTATCGAGCTTGCAAGCACCTGTATGCAGTAAGCAGGAGTCTGACCGAAAGCCGAGATTATAGCGCTCTTTGAGAAACCGCCTGCCATGAAAATTCCCTCATAAAGGCTGTAGCATACCACGCATATAACAAGTGCAGGGATAATGCCGAGAAGATTTCTCACGCAGATTATCTTCTCTGTCTTTCTTGAAAAGCAAAGGGCAGTTATAGCCTTTATAACGATAGTCCCAGGAAGCCATACCACAAAACCCGAAAGTCCGTCAGCAAGACCTGCTCCGATAGCGCCTGCCGCCATTGCATAAGGGGTCGGAAGCATTGAAGCCGCAAGATAAATAAGTCCGTCACCTGCGTGTGTGTAGCCTGCACCCGTAGGAATGTGAAGCCATGCCGTAAGAACATATATCATTGCCGCAAAAAGACCTGTCACGCATATAAGCTGAATATGCTTTGTTGAATTTTTTACCTGAGCTGTTGTACTCATTTTTATCACTCCAATTTAATTATTTTACCATTTGTCGAAAAATTACATCATGTAGGGGACGACGCCCTCGGCGTCCCGCTCCTCACAATAGTACGATTTTAAACGTAATTTCTATATCCCCATAAACGCACTAATGCCTTTCCCCATTTTTCAGAGAAAATACATATAATGCAATATTTGTGGTCGCCCACCATTATTCTTTATTTTCCGCTTATCATATCAAGGAAATACTGATGAACTGTCCTGTCCTCAGTAAGTTCAGGGTGAAAAGCCGCCGCAAGCTGATTTTTGTATCTCACCGCAGTGATGAAACCCTCGTGTTGTGAAAGCACCTGGCATTCATCATCAAGCACCTTTTCGATATAAGGCGCTCTTATGAATACCTGAGTTATCTCCCTGCCTGCAAAATCTTCCTTGCAAGAAAAGCTTCCAAGCTGTCTGCCGTAAGCGTTTCTCTTTACCCTCACAGGCAGTGTGCAGAAATTCTTTCTGTCATCGTTTGAAACTTCCTGCGCCAGCAGTATAAGCCCTGCGCAAGTGCCAAAGCAGTAACCGCCATTTTTGATGTATTCGCTCACAGGCTCAAAAAGCCCAAGCTCTCTTAACAGCTTTCCCATAACAGTGCTTTCGCCCCCTGGGATAATAATGCCGTCAAAGCTGTCATCAAAATCACGAAGCTGCCTTATCTCTTTCACCTCTGCGCCTAAAGCCGTCAGAGCCTTTTCGTGTTCCGCAAACGCCCCTTGCAGAGCCAGAACTCCGATCTTCATATTACTTGCCTCTCTCTGCCATGAGCAGCTCGATCTCCTGCTCGTTGATACCTACCATAGCCTCGCCAAGGTCCTCAGAAAGCTCAGCCAGCATCTTAGGATCGTTGTAATTTGTTACAGCCTGAACGATAGCTCTTGCTCTCTTCTCAGGATTGCCTGACTTGAATATACCAGAACCAACGAATACGCCCTCAGCGCCAAGCTGCATCATAAGAGCAGCGTCCGCAGGAGTTGCAACTCCGCCTGCCGCAAAGTTTACAACAGGAAGTCTGCCGTTGTCAGCAACATACTTAACAAGCTGATAATCAACTCTCAGGTCTTTTGCAGCCTGATAAAGCTCGTCCTTTGACATTGAAGTAAGTCTTTTTATCTCGCTCATCATCATTCTCATGTGACGTACAGCCTGAACAACGTCGCCCGTACCAGGCTCGCCCTTTGTTCTTATCATTGAAGCGCCCTCGCTTATACGTCTGAGAGCCTCGCCCAAGTCCTTTGCGCCGCATACGAATGGTACTTTGAACTGTGTCTTGTCAATATGATACTTGTCGTCAGCAGGTGAAAGCACTTCGCTCTCGTCGATGTAGTCTATCTCGATAGCCTCAAGTATCTGTGCCTCAGCAAAATGACCTATTCTGCACTTTGCCATAACAGGGATAGAAACTGCTTCCTGAATACCCTTTATCATCTTAGGGTCGCTCATTCTTGAAACGCCGCCTGCGGCTCTGATGTCAGCAGGGATACGCTCCAGCGCCATAACAGCGCAAGCTCCTGCCGCTTCAGCTATCTTAGCCTGCTCAGGTGTTGTAACGTCCATTATAACGCCGCCCTTTAACATTTGGGCAAGATTTTTATTAAGTTCATACTGTTTGCTCATGATATTTTCCTCCGATAAATTTATTTCTACCCTTATTTTATACCTCCCGACTATGATTTGCAAATGCCGTATCTGCGGACTTTTTTTATCCTTCGCTTATTTATTTTGCATAAAACGAAAAGGAGCGTTGCCACCCTGTTTGTGCAACAAAGCAACGTCTGCTCCTTTTATATTTTTACAAAATTTCGACAAAATTAATAATGCACAAAACCAAGCTATCCTATAGGCTTTCTTTTGTGCTATAGGTAGAAGATAAAATAGGCATAAAAAAGAGCGGTCATAGGCAAGACCACTCCATTCTGCAAACAGACAGCTTAAAATCGCAAAAAAGCGCATAAAAAACGGGCGAGCAAAGCCCGCCCCTACAAAATATCAAATAACGTAATCATCTATCCTTGCATTTTCCTGATTTACAAGGTCCTGCAAGGTAATGCCGTCAACAACACCATTTATAGCACCGTAAAGCTTTTTCCATACCGTCAGCGTTGCACAGCTATCCTGACGTGGACAGGTATTTTCTTCCCCCTCCAGACAAGCCACAGGAGCAAGACTTCCCTCTGTGAGCCGAAGTATCATTCCCACAGTGTATTCCGCAGGCGTTTTTGCCAGCTTGTATCCGCCACCTGCACCACGAACGCTCTTTACAAAGCCCGCTCTTGCAAGAATGGATATTATCTGTTCAAGATACTTGTCGCTGATGTCTTGTCTTTCAGCGATCACTTTGATAGGCACATATCCGCTCTGCTCATGTAAAGCAAGGTCAAGCATAAGCCTCAGTGCATATCTTCCCTTTGTGGATATTTTCATCAGCGTCAGATCCTTTCATAAATCCTATAGAAAATCTATGATTAATTATATATCATATTTGTAAAAATGTCAAGCAAAAACCACCGCAAAGGGCGTATTTACAAAAAACTTCTTTTTACCCTCTTTATTTTTCTCAAAAAGTAGTGTATAATACAATTAAGTATACAAGTTCACAGCAAAGAAAATAAAGGGAGGTCAAAAGCTATGAAAAACAAGCTTAAAGTAAATATTTATAACCGTACATACAATCTGCTTTCCGAAGAGTCGCAGGAGTATACCAATAAACTTGCGCTGGTGATAAATTCAAAGATAAAAGGCATGATGAAAGCTATCCCGAGCCTTTCCGTTCAGGACGCCGCAGTGCTGACAGCACTTGATTGTCTTGACGAGCTTAGCAAGGCAAATCAGAATATCGAGAATATCCGCACCCAGATAAAGGACTATGTTGACGACGCAGGCAGAGCAAGAAGTCAGGCTGACGAAGCTCAGAAAGAAATAAGAGAGCTTCAGGCAAAAGTCCATGACCTTGAAGAACAGCTCGAAGCACGCACAGTTGTAAAAAGAGAGCCTGAGGACGAAGTTATAAACGCAAACGAGCTTCTTTCGCAGGAGATAAAGAACGCTATTGAAAGACCTGTCCACCCTAATCAGCCTAACAACGGCAATTTTGTCGGCACAGTGAATTACAGACCCGAGGGAGGAAGCCATTAATGGCTCACAAAGCTGAGATACTTGCCCCATGCGGTTCTTTTGAAACTCTCGAAGCCGCCCTTAGAAGTGGCTGTGACGCAGTTTATCTCGGGGGAGAGAAATTTTCCGCCAGACAAAATGCCGCCAATTTCACAGATGAACAGCTAAAAGAAGCCGTAAGGCTCTGTCACCTGCGAGGTGTAAAGGTCTATCAGGCGATAAACACTGTTGTCTTTGACGAACAGCTCGAAGAGTGCAAAAAAGCCGTCAAATTTGCCGCAGAAATTGGCGTTGACGGACTTATCACCCAAGACCTGACCCTTGTGAAAATATGCCGTGAATGCTGCCCCGACCTTGAATATCACGCCTCCACCCAAATGACCATTCACAGCGAAAGCGGTGTGAAAATGGCTAAAAAGCTCGGCTTTTCAAGAGCCGTCCTGTCAAGAGAGCTTCCCGAGCATACCATAAAAGACCTCACCGCCCTTGGCATCGAAACAGAGGTCTTTGTCCACGGCGCACTTTGTATGTCCGTGTCAGGTCAGTGCTATATGAGCGCTCTTATAGGCTCACGAAGCGCAAACCGCGGCCTTTGCGCACAAGCGTGCAGACTTCCCGCACAAGGGGATAAGATAACAAAGGGGCAGGAGCGTTACGCCCTCTCTCTGAAAGATATGTCCTATGTTGATAAGCTCCAAAGGCTCGAAAAGGACGGAGTTTCCTCTCTTAAAATAGAGGGCAGAATGAAGCGCCCCGAATATGTTGCGGCGGCAGTGAACTGCTGTAAAAATTCTCTGGAAAACAAGCCTTATGACCTGAAAGCCCTTGAAGCGGTATTTTCTCGTGGGGGCTTTACAGACGGCTATTACAACGGCAAGCTTGGCAGAGAAATGTTCGGCACAAGGCAGAAAGAGGACGTTTCCGCCACCGCCAAAATTCTTCCCGAGCTTCACGAGCTTTACCGCAGATGTGAAAAGCGCACAAAAGCCTTTTTCGCCATAAAGCTTCAGGAAAATTCTCAGGCGGAGCTTTCTCTCCGTGACAGCGAAGGAAACGCCGTGACCGTTTACGGCGATATACCACAGAAAGCCTTGAAAAAGGCCTGCGACAGCGACTATGTGAAAAAACAGCTCTCCAAGCTTGGTGACACCATATACGAGTTCGGAGGACTTGAATCCACCATAGGCAAAGACCTTGCCTATCCTGCCTCCGCCCTTAATGACCTAAGACGGCAGGCGGTAGAAAAGCTTGACCAGAAGCGAATAGACTTTTTCACCCATACCGCCGAATTTACCGACAAATCACTTGCCGATCTTCCTACCCTGCCAAAAGCCTATGAACACAAAAAGATCCGCATAATGCTCTCAAAACTTTCTCAACTTGAGGGTGTTGACCTTGACAAAGCAGAGCTTGTGGGCGTGCCAATAGAGATAGCGTCAGAAGCGGTAAAGATCGTGTCAGACAAAAGCAAGCTTATGATAATAATGCCACGCTTCACATTCGACGAGAAAGCCCTATGTGAAAAGCTTTCAGCCGCAAAAGAAGCAGGCATAACAAAAATGCTCGCCATGAATATCGGCCACTGCCTTATTGCGAATGACCTTGGCTTTGAGCTTCACGCAGGCTATTCATTCAATCTCTGCAACTCAGCCGCATTGGACGAGGTAAAAAAACTTGGTGCAAAAGACTGCACAGTGTCCTTTGAGCTTAAAGCGTCGCAGATAGAAAAATTAAAGAAGCCCATTGAGATAGGCTTTGTGGCATACGGCAGACTTCCCCTTATGCTCACAGCAAACTGTCCTATAAGAAACGATATAGGCTGTAAAAACTGCAAGGGCAAGCTTTTTGACCGCACAGGCAGAGAGTTTCCGGTGAGATGTCCAAAGGGCAGAGATTGCGCAGAGATACTAAATTCCGATATTTTGTACCTTGCAGACAAGCTCGACGATTTTGATAATGCCGACTATATGGAGCTTCACTTCTATGAGGAGAATGCCCACAGGATAAACGAAATAATAAAGGCTTACCATGGCGAAAGGGGTGCAAAGCCCGAAAACGCCACCAATGGCCTATACTACAGAGGAGTTTTATAAAATGAGATTACTTATAAAAAAGCTTAAGGAAAATGCAGTTATCCCTGCAAGACAAACAGAATTTAGCGCAGGCTATGACCTTTGTGCCTGCACAGACGCACCTGTTACCATAAAAGCAGGTCAGACCGAGAAAATACACACAGGCATATCAGCCGAGGTTCAGGGTGAGAAAAACTGCGTTCTTCTTATCTATGCAAGAAGCTCACTCGCATCAAAGTTCGGCATTGCCCCTGCAAACTGCGTTGGCGTTGTTGATTGGGACTACAGAGGTGAGATTATCTGCGCTCTCCACAACAGTTCAGACAAGGACTACACCATAAACAGTGGCGACAGGATCGCACAGCTTGTGATAACCCCTGTTTTCACTCCCGAAGTAGAGGAAGTAACAGAGCTTTCCGATACAGAACGTGGCGCAGGCGGCTTTGGCTCAACAGGCAAATAAGAATGGTGAAAACTGCATATGAAAATTTACAACGTTAAAATAAAGACCATGGACAGCGACAGACGTGTTATTGAAAACGGCTGGGTGGAGATAACAGACGGCATTATTTCTGCTGTAGAAAGCGGCTCTCCCGAAGCTGTCACAGCCGAGGACATAAACGGCAACGGCAGAACAGTTTACCCTGGTTTTATCGACATTCACACACATCTTGGACTATCCACAAGCGGCGTAGGCATGGAGGGCGAAGATTTCAACGAGGAATCTGAACCATGCACAGCACATATCCGCATTGTTGACGGCATAAACCCCATCGACTATTCCTTTGAGCTTGCAAGAAAAGCAGGCGTAACATGCTGTCTTGTATCCCCAGGCTCAGCAAACCCTGTTGCAGGCAGTATTGCGGCAGTAAAGACCTATGGCAAGCGAGTAGATAAAATGCTTGTAGGCACAGTTGGAATGAAATTCTCAATGGGCGAAAACCCTAAACTCACCTATTCTGACAAAGAGGACGCCCCCTACACCCGAATGGCAGTGGCTGGCATAATAAGAGAAGCACTTATAAAGGCGCAGAAATACGGTGAAGCGGTCGAGCGTGCAATGGGAAGCGAGGAGGATATGCCTGAGTTTGACATGAAGTCGGAGGCTCTGCTCCCTGTTCTCAGAGGCGAAGTCAAGGCGCATTTTCACTGTCACAGGGCGGACGATATTTTCACCGCCATAAGGATAGCGAAAGAATTTGAGCTTGACTATGTGCTTATACACTGCACTGACGGTCATATCATAGCTGACGAGCTTGCAGAGGAAGAAGCAAGCTGTGTGATAGGTCCTGTAATATGCGACAGGTGCAAGCCTGAAATGGCAAATCTTACCCCAGCCAACGCAGGCATACTTTCTTCTCACGGCATAAAGGTAGCAATCTGCACCGACCATGCAGAAGTGCCGATAGAATATCTGCCCTTGTCAGCGGCTATTGCAGTAAAAAACGGTCTTGACTATGAAAAGGGCATTGAAGCTATCACCTGCACAGCGGCAGAGATAGCAGGCATATCCGACCGGGTAGGCTCTGTAAAGACAGGGCTTGACGCAGACCTCACCCTATTCAGCGGCGACCCCCTTGATGTAATGGTATCACCTGACATGGTGATATGCGGTGGAAAAATAATTTGATATGATACTAGGCGCTGTAAAAAAACGCGCAATAAAAAAAGACTGCAACCACCCTTAAAAGGGT